>Ga0308159_1000974_pt1 | contig 48791 bp, 42 predicted proteins | sample PhyCR1_FD_201040 | JGI IMG/M metagenome (GOLD analysis project Ga0308159, IMG submission 201040) | Phyllosphere microbial communities from UC Gill Tract Community Farm, Albany, California, United States - DLSLC.R1 | ecosystem: Host-associated > Plants > Phyllosphere > Unclassified | place: USA...
ACACGCAGCGCGCTGAAGTATCTGAAAATTTATAACCCTTACCGTTTCCTCGAGGAGAAATTACGCGGCGTGATCGACAGCCTGGACGTCTTCGATCTGTTAAGTGTTTTTGATGAACTCCTCTCCGTCACCAAAAAACTTCTCGATAAAGTCACGGCCTGGGGCCCGGCATCGTTAAAGCAACCCGTAGCCGCGTTGTGGAACATGCTGATGGCAGTACGTCGCAACGCGGACCGGATGCTGGGTAAAGCCCTCGCCCCCGTCACGGATTTACTGAAAAAACTGGCAAACCGCCTGCGTGTTGAGGGTGACAATGCCTACCGCGCGCATGTGGGCACTAATGTACACCTCTACGGCGGTGAACGGGCGGTAAAAGAAGTGGAGATGTTTAAGCAGGAAAAACCGGATTGGGTGGATGTTGGCAGAAAACAAAGAACATATCCCGCATTAGATAAGTTATCCCCGGACTTAGAGAAGTTTATTAATAAGGGGTGGCCTGATATCAGATCGCTGGCATCTCGCAAAACACCATTAGATGGGAAGTTTGGCACCTTTGATAACTCTATGGCAGCAGTTGAAATACCTTCAGGTGAAATGATCTATCGAGTTATTGATCCAAACTCTTCCGACAATAGTATTTGCTGGATGCGAAAGGCAGAGTTTGAAAAGCTGACGTCGAAAAGTGACTGGCGTAAAAACTTTGCCGTATGGAAAAGCTGGAATGAAAACGGAGAATATGTCGTTTACACCGTTCCGCCGGGACAGCCCCTCAAGGTCTGGGAAGGCCGGGCTGCAACACAAATCAATGAGAATGCCAAAGAATATTCGCTGGAAGGCGGAGCGGTACAAATCGTACTGGACCCGTCGCAGCTTAAAAAAGAGTTTACCGGTGAGCGGCGTAAAACCAGCTGGGGCTATGGCGATGTGGGCAGTGACCCGGTCAGCCCTTATCTGGGGTTACCGAAGCTAGAGAATAAAAACAACTGGTATGAACCAAAAGGAAAAGAATAATGGGGATTTTACATCCGCAGGAATGTTATTTTTTAGAAAATTTTATCTCAGCAGAACATTATGCCGAAACCCGTGACGCCATCATTGCCTATATCGATGCCCATGAAGAAGCCCTGGCAAGATATAAACGTGAAATGCCGATTAATACCCGTAAGCTCCCCCAATGGCAGCAGGCTGATATAGTATGGGAATCACGCGTAATGTCTAATATCCGACCATTAAAGGAACGTTATATCAAGGCTTACATTCTGCGAACTCATAATGATGTTAAGGCATTTGATATTGGTCATGCTATGAGCAATATCAATAAGGGAATCGTAGAGTTTTGGGATGGGTGGATGACTGATCAAGAAAAAGATAAAATTAGACATCATGAGTATCAAGCTTCAGAACTAGATAAAAACTTATCAATAACAATATGGGGAGAGTGGGAGGAAGGGCGTTTGACATATAGTGATAATTGTGTGCGCCCATATATAAAAATTCCAAAAAAAATTCCTCTTTATATACTTGACTCATCCGTGAGAATAGAAAAAGGAGATGTACCAATCCAAACTGGAATATATTTACCTGATGTTGATTTTTCGGCAGCTCGATTTTTACCAGCTGATTATGGTGAATCACCTGATGCACGGCAGGGCATTCAGCGTAACGAATGGTTTGACGCAGAAACTTGTAAACATAGATTCAGTTGGAAAGAGTCTAAGTGGGCAAAAACAGGCTGGACCCTTATCCGTCGGGTTGAAGGCGAATTTATCGATGTGCCGCCGGAAGGTTTTTTCCCGAAAGGATTACCGGAGGAATTGTACAACTGGCCGGAGAAAGAGAAGTTATTACGCCAGGTGGAACCCGTCCGACTTACTGCATACAGCGGCGAAACCAGCCCGCACTCGGGCCGCTGGGGCACCTTTATCGACGGCAGTTTGCGTTATGCTCATGTCAAACAAGGCCAAGCCCTGCCGGAATATGAAGATAAAGAAAGCAAGCTTCACCGTACGCTTTGGTCACTGCTGGAGCGGGATGATAAGGGCAGCGTTTTTATAAACAGCTAAATGACTTTTGTGCATGTAGCCGGTTTTTATTTTAACCGACCTGCAGTTTATAAAACGCATTCTGGCCGAGGTCGGTATCTGGTTTCGCTTTGAGGCGGACACCCGCCTGACGTGTGAAAAGGTGCTGTTCGGCGACGGGCCGGAGCAGTACCAGTTTGGCGTGACCCTGCCGTACTGCGAGCCGTCGGGGATGAGCAACGGCCACGCCGAAAGCGTCTGGGGGCTGAAAATCCACTGGAACGCCGTGACCGGCAAAATCTTCAAACGCGATTACAACTACCGCGAGGCCACCACGCCGCTGGATGACAATGCCTGGTCACCTTATGAAAAACATCCGGACAAGGATAATAAATTCCTAGCGGCAGGTATCTGATTACGTCAGTCAAAAATAAAATAACGTGAGAAATAAAATGGATTTTTTTAACAGACTGGAAAAAATAGACGGAGCCGTTAATCGTGGCTATGCCCGCTGGGGTAAATGGCTGGGCGCGGGATTATTATTGTTCATACTGGGATGGGGAGGCTGGTTAGTCTGGGCATCCGTCTGGGGGCCACCGACCGGACCGGTGACATTAATTATTCACAGCGAAATTGACCGGCCTATTTTGGGGTTTAGTGTGAATGGCGTAGCGGGTGCTAATTCTTCAGCAGATGATAAAAATAATCCATATGCATCAGGGCCGGGTAAATCCACGTGTTGTGGAAGTATCAGCGGTCAAGAAGCGGATGTTATGTGGACTCTTGATATAACACATGAGCAGTATCTCAAGGGGATGCGTCTCGAAAAACGACGTGTTGTTATGCCTATCCCTGAGCGGAAATGGGGGGAGAATTACCTGCATGTTTATTTTCTGCCCGGAGATAAAGTGCGCTTATGGTGGGGGACAGGGTTTATTAGTCCGAAGGTTGAAGAACTCCCAGATGCAGTAAACGGTAAATAAAAGTTATGGCGGGGAATAAAATGGATTTTTTTAACAGACTGGAAAAAATAGACGGAGCCGTTAATCGCGGCTACGCGCGCTGGGGTAAATGGCTGGGCGCAGGATTATTACTGTTCATACTCGGATGGGGAAGCTGGTTAGTCTGGGCATCCATCTGGGGACCACCGACCGGGCCGGTAACATTAATTATTCACAGCGAAATTGACCGGCCTATTTTGGGATTTAGTGTGAATGGTATAGCGGGTGCTAATTCTTCAGCACATGATAAAGAAAACCCTTACGCATCAGGTTCTGGTAAATCCACATGTTGCGGAAGTATCAGTGGTAAAACGGCTGAAGTTATCTGGACATTGAGTACAACCCGTGCCCAATACAATGCAGGACTGCGCACGGAAAACCGTCGTATCACCATGCCTCTTCCCGAGCGCAAATGGGAAGAAAATTACCTGCATGTTTATTTTCTTCCCGGAGATAAAGTGCGCTTGTGGTGGGGGACAGGATTTATTAGCCCTACGGCAAAAGATGTTCCAAATACAAATGAGACAGATAATATTAAGGAGTAATCATTATGGATAGTGAAAGCCTTATTGCAGCTGCGCATCGTGCTCAACAAGCGGAAGATGGAATTCTGAGTAATTGCTCCAGGATTTGGCATGTAGGATTCTTCTTTGACGGTATTCATCGTAATATTGAGCAAGATGCACCAGAAAATCGCCTCAGCAATGTCGGGCGTTTATTCAGAGCTTTTCCAGATCTGAATAAAAATACGTCCCGTGAGAGTTACGATGCATTTTACATTTCCGGTCTTGGCACACCTTTCCATGAAAACTTAACCTCGAAACTCCACGCCATTATGGATGGCGCGAAAGGCAGCGCACTGGATGATTTAAAAGATCAGCCCGGTGATATCGCCGAAGAAGCGGGCATAGAGTTTTTTAAAACAGGCAAGTGGTGGGAAGTATTAAAAGATGTCGGTAAAAATCTGATTAAACCCACTGAATGGGTGACGCTGGCCGGGGATATCACGAAAAGTGCGGTGAAAAAAGTGAGCATCGAAGCAACTCCCTGGTTGCGTGACAATCCTGTTATTGCCGACATGCTGGTGACGGGCGTAGATACGCGAATCACCGCAGCAAAACTGCGTTTCGAACGCTTTTATGAAAGAGCGGTAGCCAACAGTCAGGTGCCCATCAAGCTGATCTCGGTCTCGTTATTCGGTTACGACCTCGGGGCAACTCTGGCGCGTAAGTTTCTGGATACGCTGCTCGATGATATTTGCCAGAAACAGGGCGATAAATACGTTTATCAGGGTATTCCCGTTGAGATTATTTTTGCCGGTTTATTCGATTGTGCCCGGCATACGCCTGCCAGTAATAACAACGGTGTGGACTGGTTTGTCGGGGCATTCGGCGGCCCGATCAGGGGGATCAGTATTTTGCTGGGGGATAAATATGTCGATCAGGACACTCCGTTACCGGCTGCGGTAAAAAGCGCCCTGCATCTGGTGGCGGCCCATGAAACGCGGGTCTGGCGCAGCCTTTACCGCTTAGGCGGCGATAAGCAAAAATACCGCGAGGAGTTACTGCCCGGCTGTTCTGAAGATGTGGGCGGCGGGCTAAAATCTGATGAGCAAAAACCGAGCGCCGAGTTGTGCCGGGTCGCCTTACACAGAATGTACCGTGAGGCTACGCTGGCAGGCGTTCCCTTCCCTGATTTCCAGACTCTAGATAAAACGGATACCGATGTCGCTTCCTACTTCATTATGGAAAACAGCGTGAAGGAGAAATCGGTCGCAGAGTGGACAGCGTTATATCAGCAGGCAGTGCCTTTTAAAAATCTCAGCGTTGCTGCGCAGAATTTGCACCTCGACAGTTATATCGACTGGCTGGGCAGACAGTTTTATCTTTATCGCAGTCAGTGCATGAAATATGCCGAACAGCGCGGGCAGGTGATGGCTTCCGCAGGTGCGTCGGCAGGCCTGTTAGGTATCTCGCCAAAAGCGCAGGAGACCGCCAGTGATATTCGCAATGAAATCGATATTTTGCGTAAACACTGGGGCTGGCTGGATGATGTTCACCGTGCTGCACTGAGTATGCAAAATGCGATGGAAATACGGGGTAGCCACGATACCCGCCGTCAGCTCGTGCCTGATGTTTACATTCCTGCATTACGCAGGGCGAAAAAGTTTTTGGCTTACGGGCACGCTGCTTATGAGGGATTGCCGCCACCCTGGCCTGAAGACAGTGCTCCCTCAGAGATATATGCCTGGTTTGTACATGACGTGCAGAAGGTAGACAAAGGTGCAGGTATTTCAGAAGATTTTCTGGTGATCCGCTCAATGGAAATGCCCGACAGTTAACCTCCTGATGCCGGCGGTCATCAGGCCGCCGGTTGATCGCTTTCCCTCACTTTTTTCTGCTATTCCGCGACTCAAAACCCGATTTAGCACGAATAGCTCGTTCTTTGACCGCTCCAAAGCCCTCCGGAATTCCTTTGCAAAAGCCTACAAATCCAGCGGTGACGCGGCCTGAAGCGCTGTCCGGTATCCCGTTTGCCTGTTTTTTTGAAACGTTAAATCCTTTTTTAATTTTTGTAGTGATAATGTTATATTCGTAGCCATCATTTGAAAAAATGAAGTTTCAGTAACGATCCCGCGTGTTTTTTTGCTAATTTCTTGTTCGATAGTCACAACAACGATTCATAACAGAACAGAACTGAACATTTAGAGAAACAGACGTCATGAGAAAGATACTTGGTATGCTTCTCAACCGTGACTCACTGGGTGCCAGCGAGCCTGCGGCCGCAGAAGACGAAAAATCCGTTGATGTATTGCTGGTCGGCGGCGGAATTATGAGTGCTACCCTGGGGACCTATCTCCAGGAACTCGAGCCGGACTGGTCAGTCCATATGATTGAACGCATGGACGGCGTGGCGCAGGAAAGTTCCAACGGCTGGAATAACGCCGGTACCGGCCATTCCGCGCTGGCAGAAATGAACTATACCCCGCTGATGCCCGACGGTTCTGTCGATATCACCAAGGCCGTGGCGATCAACGAAGCCTTCCAGGTTTCCCGTCAGTTTATGGCGTATCAGGTGCAGAAAGGCGTGCTGAATAACCCGCGCTCGTTCATCAACAGCGTGCCGCACATGAGCTTTGTCTGGGGCGATGAGAATATCGATTTCCTGCGCAAACGTTTTGCTGCGTTGCAGGAAAGCACGTTGTTCCGCGGGATGGAATATTCGGAAGACCCGGAACAAATCAGACAATGGATCCCGGCAGTCATGGATGGCCGTGATCCGAAACAAAAAGTTGCCGCGACCCGCACCACCGCAGGTACGGACGTGAACTTCGGCGAAGTGACCCGACAGCTTGTCGAGGCGTTGCAGAAAAAATCCAATTTCACGCTGGCAAACGGTCAGGAAGTGCGCGATATCCAGCGCAATCCGGATAAAAGCTGGCGCGTGACGATTACCGATCTGAAACACAGCCACAAACATCGCGTGGTGAATGCGAAATTCGTGTTCATCGGCGCGGGCGGTGCGTCCCTGACGCTGCTGCAAAAATCCGGCATTCCGGAAGCGCGTGAATACGGCGGTTTCCCGGTCGGCGGTGAATTCCTGGTGACCGAAAATCAGGATGTGGTGAAACGCCATCTGGCGAAGGTTTACGGCAAAGCGGCCGTGGGCGCGCCACCGATGTCCGTTCCGCATCTCGACACCCGTATTATTGATGGCAAACAGGTTCTGCTGTTCGGGCCGTTCGCCACCTTCTCCAGCAAATTCCTGAAAAACGGTTCCCTGTGGGATTTGTTTGGCAGTGTGAACAGTTCCAACCTGTTGCCGATGACGCATGTCGGCATGGGTAACTTCGATCTGGTGAAATATCTGGTCGGGCAGGTGATGCTCAGCGATGAAGACCGTCACGCCGCGCTAAAGGAATTTTTCCCCGAAGCCGAGCAGAAAGACTGGAAACGCTGGGTGGCCGGACAACGTGTGCAGGTCATCAAAAAAGATGGCAAACACGGCGGCGTATTGCGTCTGGGCACTGAAGTGGTGAGCGCAAAAGATGGCAGTATTGCGGCGTTGCTGGGTGCATCACCGGGTGCGTCAACCGCAGCGCCGATCATGATGAAACTGCTGGAAACGGTCTTTAAAGAAAAAGCCGCGAGCCCGGAATGGCAGGCCAAATTCCGTGAAATCATCCCGTCTTACGGCACCAAACTGAATGGCAATATTGAAGCGACCGAGAAAGAGCTGCTGGAAACCAGCCGCATTCTGCAACTGGAAACACCGTCGATGATCACAACGCCAGTGGCTGAGGTGGTTCAGCTGCGCCCGCTGGATGTTCAGGCAAAACAAGAGCCGAAACAACCTGCGGATATCGCTTTGTAAGTTCTGCGCTGTAAGTTCTGGTGCAGAAAAATAAAAACCGCCTCTTCAGGCGGTTTTTTTATGTCCTTATTTTCGCTTTGCAGGGCGCAGTCTTACGCCCCGGAAAGTGACTTTGCCATATTCTCTTTCTTCACCCGCGCTGTTTCATTCTGCGATTCCAGCACAATTCTCGCCAGCGGCGTGTCTTCGTGATAACGGGTTTTATCGTCCAGTCCTTTGGAGTATTTATTGTATTTCCACCAGGCATAGCCGAGGAACAATACCAGTCCGCCGACGTTATAGAACACAATGGTGATAATACTGGCACCGGTCGGGAAGGTTGAGGCGATGAACCCGACGGTGAAAATCACAATCAGCGTACCGACGATAGTGATCCCCTGCATTCTGGAACCCATCTTAAAATCGCGCTCGACGCTGTCGTATTTCAGACGCAGATTCAGGTACGCCAGCATAATAAACAGCGGCGGCAGCATCGACGCGGCAGCGGTCATGTTAATCAGCGTATTCATTAAATCTTGCACGCTGTCTGAGCCTAATGTCGGAATTAACATCAGCGGGATAACGATAAGGAACTGGATCCACGCCGCGCGGGTCGGAACACCGTGTTTATTCAGACGAATAGTTTTCTCGCCAAAAATCCCCTTAGGAATCTCAGTAAAGAAGATTTTTACCGGCGCTGCCGTCCACATCAGTAATGAGCCAAACATGGCGGTGAAGGAAACCACGCCGACAAAGCGGTTCATCAGCACCGCCGGTAATCCAAAGTGTGCGGATAACCCTTCAAATACCTGCACCGTGCCGCCGGTAAAATGCAGCGCGGATTTGGCCACAAACACGTTAATCAGCAGCGAGGCGATGGAATACAGCACGCCGATCACCAGCCCGGAAATAATGATGACTTTCACGAAAGCACGGCTGCCGCCTTTGACGTCATTCACGTATACCGCGACCGATTCTGCGCCGCCTGCTGCCTGGAATATCCACGCAATAATGCCTAAGAATGCCCAGTTAAAATGCGGCGTCATCGCCTGAACATTAATCGGATCCGCCGGTTCTGCGCCGCCCATCAGCGCAGCGCCCGCCAGCACGATATAAGAGAACGTCAGCAGCAGCATTAATGTCGAGGTGACGGAGGTCATCGGCCCGAGTAGTTTCGCACCGCTGTTGGAAATCATCGTGGAAAAGGCAAACAGACAGATGCTGATAATCGCAGTCGTGAAGGGCGTGAAAATATAATCGTGCCCTAAAAAGGCGTAAGACGCATAAGCGATAACGCGGGGAAGCAGCGCCGTGAAGAAAAACAAATTCACGAACCAGTAAGTATAGGCGGTCATAAACGCCCAGCGGCCGCCGAGGGCACTTTTCACCCAGGCATACACACCGGCTTCCGAACTCTTATTCAATGAGACAAATTCGGCGATGATCAGACAAAACGGAATAAAGTAGATGATGGTCGCCACCAGAAATACCGGTGCCGAGGCGATGCCTAACTGGATGTTATTGTTGATGACGTTATTGAAGCTAAAAACGGCGGCAAATGTCATGGATAACAATCCAAATTTGCCTATGGTATTTCGACTGGACCCGGCCATAAATACTCTCCAACTGCGATGTTTATAGGGTAAGTGGTTCTTGTTTTTTTATTATTTATTAACGAAATAACTCTCTTCGACGGTCACTTTTAAAATGACTTTTCTGACGTCTTTTTCCGGTCTGAACCGGTACGCTTCGTGGTTTTCAAAAATGATCACGCGGCCTTTAGGTACCTTTATCGTTTCACCCTGACCGGTAAAAAATTCGCGATCCGTTTCATCGTCATAAGGCGACACGCGGTGCAGGGCAGATTTCGCAGAAAACTCGATTTCCTCCGTGCCTTCAAGGTAGTAATGCACATCGAAATAACGGCGGTGACCCTCGAATTCCGCCCGCTGTTTTTCGCTGCCGCTGGCGAGCCGGTAAACCAGCGAATCGCCGACGGAATGGAAAACGCCGGGACGAATATTGTCCAGGTTATTAATGGCTTCCATGCAGCGCTGCCATTTTTTTCCGCTACGGTAGAGCCGCTGAAATTCGGTTAAACAGTCGAGAATAATCATCAGTTTTCCTCCGCGGGATGAAAGGTGAATTCCGCAAGCTGCTGGCTGTTGGTGTCATGCTGGCTGAACGGCACCATCGTGAAGCCGTAGCGGAATGCCGAGAAATAGACGCGATAAGAATCGAGCACTTCGGAACCCCAGGAATTGGAGCCCAGACCGGAAATTTTGTGATCGAGATTGAGGGTCAGGCAGCCGTCCGGCGTCAGTTCATCAATATGCTGCGCCTGTTGCAGCATCTGCGCACTGTATGGCCACAGGCTGAAATTGAGCGGCTGGCGTGGCTGAATGAAAATCCCTTTTCCAGCGTCATCGCACAGACTCAGCCAGCGGATATCCTGCCGGTTACCGTTGTCCTGCGGCATCGGGTAATTTTCAAATAAACGGCTCACCGGCTGCTGATAATGGCCGATGAGATTGGCCTGACAGCTGTCCTGATAGTTTTCATCCGGCCCGCGCCCGTAATATTCCACCTGCGTGAAACGACGGCTAACGCCAAAATCGAGGCCGATCTTCGGGATAATTGAATCGAAATTACCGTAAGGCGAGCCGGATAAATCGAGGGTGACGGCGCCCTGAGGCGATATCTGCCAGCGATAAGTGCAGCGCATACCGAAATCGAAAACAGGCGGCGCAATGATGCTTTGCACTTCAATGACGACGTCGTCCTGCTGGCGCGCCCAGTGCATCTGCCGGAAATGCTGTTGCATGATATGCAGATGATGGGGCTGCCAGAGGCCTTCGAACTCCTGTTTATGGTTGTCGATGACCGGCTTAAAGAAATTGAGTTTCGGCGCACGGCCTGTGATCTCTTCGTCATCCACTTGCCAGCTTTGCAGTTCGCCGTCCAGACGGGAAAATGCCAGCCGGAAGCCCTCGCCGCTGACGATAAGCTGATGTTTTTGCTCATCACATAACAGCGTTGCGGACTTTTGCGGCGCAGGTTTCATGGCTGACGGGCGGGCTGCCTGCAACAGCATCTGATACTGTCCGAGCGGATGTTGCGCTTCGCTGTACACCGTCGGGCTGTTTTTGCGGATGCCAACATTCAGGAAAACTTCCTGACCGCTGGCGGGAAATTCTGGCAGCGCCAGCGTTTCGCCTTCGCCGGGTTGCAGGTGTGGCAGGGAAATTTCTCGGGTTTCGAGGCCACGTCCGGCGACCTGAACGGTCAGCGACAGCGTGATGTCTTCCAGTGAGCTGAACCAGTAACGATTTTTGATGTGCAGCGCGCCGCCGCGGAGACTGACGCCGACCGGGCACAGCACCTGTTTATATTCGCGCAGGCCGGGGCCGGGCGTCTGGTCGGGGTAAATCAGCCCGTCCATGCAGAAGTTGTAATTGTTTGGATAATCGCCGTAATCGCCGCCGTAGGTATAACGCATCTGGCCGTTTTCACCGGTTTCCAGCAATCCGTGATCGCACCATTCCCAGATGTAATGCCCCTGAAGGCTGTCATGGCGATTCAGAACGGCCTGATATTCGGCTAATCCGCCGGGACCGTTGCCCATTGCATGCGCGTATTCGCAGATGATGCGCGGTTTGGCGTGCGGGTATTCGCCGAACGCATTCATCATCTGTACGCGGGAATACATGGTGCTGATGACGTCGGTCACTTCGGCGTCGCGATCTTCTTCGTAGTGAACAAGACGCGTCGGATCGAGGGCTTTACAGTGTTTCGCCATGGCGCGGATATTGCAGCCATAACCGGATTCGTTGCCAAGCGACCACATAATGATCGACGGGTGGTTTTTTTGCGCCATGACGTGACGCCCGATACGCTCCACATAGGCGTGTTCCCAGTGCGGATCGTCGGAGATGCGGCTCAGATCGCCGACGTTCGCGAAACCGTGACTTTCCAGATCCGTTTCGGCCATCACGAATAATCCGTAGATATCGCACAACTCGTAAAAGCGAGGATCATTCGGGTAATGCGCGGTGCGCACCGAGTTAATATTGTGCTGTTTCATCAGGATGATATCGCGTTCCACCCGCGCCATATCGACCGCACGCCCTTTGCGGTGATCGTGGTCGTGGCGGTTTACGCCGTGCAGCTTGAGATAACGTCCGTTGACGTAAAACAGCCCGTCACGCACGCCGATATCACGAAAGCCAACGCGCTGAGGTACCACCGAAATCATCTGTCTCGTGTCGTCATACAGCGTCAGCAACAGCTGATATAACTCAGGATGTTCCGCGTTCCACTGGCGTGGATGAGTGACCGGAATGTCCAGGCGACAGCGCGTTTCATCGCCGATATTCAGGTTATCTGCTGATAACTGTGCCACGCAGACGCCATCGTCGAATAACTGCGCGTGCAGACGATAACCGCTGACGGGTTGGTGTAAATTACGCAGCACGGCATCAATATTGAGCACGGCGTCGCAGTAGTTTTCATCGAATGTGGTGACTACGGTGAAATCGTTAAGATGAACCGGATCCTGACCGATGAGATACACATCGCGGAAAATTCCCGCCATCCACCACATATCCTGATCTTCGATATATGTTGAATCCGCCCACTGTAAAACACGCACCGACAGCAGGTTTTCACCCGGTTTCACGCTGGCGCTGATATCGAACTCTGCGCACAGGCGGCTGCCTTTGCTGAATCCGACGTAGTGCCCGTTCACATACACCTCGAAATAGGTTTCCACGCCGTCAAATTTGATCAGCGTTTGTTTGCCTGTCCAGGCTGCATCGAGGGTAAAACGCTGCTGATACGCGCCGGTCGGGTTATTAGTGGGAACGTAAGGAACGTCGATCGGGAAGGGGAAACCTTCATCGGTATATTGCAGCTGGCCGTGGCCTTCCATCTGCCACATGCCGGGGACGGTGATGTGGCCCCATTCAGTCATCGGCTGATTGTAGAATTCATCCGGGACTAACGCCGGGTGCTCGAAAAAGCGGAACTGCCAGCGGCCGCTGAGCAACTGAAAGCCGTGACTGGCTGCGCGATCGAAACACAGCGCCGCCTGTGGATTTTCATAGCTGAAAAAGGAGGCGCGTGGCGGTAAACGGTTCTCCGACTGCTTCTCGATATTTTCCCAATTATTCACGTGATCTCTCCTGAGACGTGTTTCTATGGGAGAGAAGATAGTAAATATTTAGTAAAAATAACTAAAAAGTTTTACTGGTTGTCAGGGCGATCACAAAAAATAAAAAATCGGTTTGAGGATCATGCAGTTAAATTTTACCGGCGGGTGGTGTCCCGGAGTTGCAGCGATCCCGGCACAAATACCGACAGCGGTACGGTGCGTTCATCGCGCAGACGTTCGGTCAGCAGGTTGACCGCCTGTGCGCCCATGGTTTCGGAATGGATGCGAACGGTCGATAAAGAAGGGAACACAAAGCGGGCTGTCGGAATGTCATTAACGCTGATCAGCGCGATTTGCTCGGGGATTTTAACGCCGTGTTCCAGTAGCGCACGGGTCACGCCCAGCGCAATGGTATCGGTGGCAATCAGCAACGCCGGGGGATAAGGCGCATTTTGCTGCAACATTTTCCTGGCGCACTGATAGCCGGACTGGCTGGTGAAATTGCCGTACCAGATATCGTCCGGCTGGACGACGTTTTTCAGACGGCCATATTCCACAAAGGCCTGCTCGCGCTGATCCGGGAATTCAGGGTGATCGCGGCCGCCGATAAAGCCGATGCGCGAATAGCCCTGACCGATAAAGAAGTCGATGACCTTCTGGCTGATCTTAAATAAATCCACATTCACGCAGTCAGATTGCGGGTCTTCCATTACGCCATCAATGAAAACGACCGGCGTGGATTGTTGCGCGAGCTGCGTATGCAGTGCGGCCTGAGGTTGTCCGATAACCAGAAAACCGTCCGCCGGAGGCAGCGCTTTTTCGCCGGTAAAGTCATAGCCGGAAATCAGGGTGATACCCAGTTTTTCGCATTGTGTTTCAATGCCATAGCGCATGGAAAGATAATAAGGATCGTCTATTTCCAGCCCCTGCCGGTAAGTAAACAATGCGGCAAACGTCATGCGTTGCGTGGCATTGCGGCGGGAAGGCGAGACTTTATATTCCAGGCGTTCCGCCGTTTCTAAAATCTTCTGGCGGGTCTGCGCTTTCACGCTCAGGCTCGGATCGTCATTGAGCACACGTGAAACCGTCGCAACGGATACGTTCGCGGCCTCAGCGATTTCCTTCAAAGTAGCCATCAGCGTCTCATCATCAGGTAAACCAAAGCCGTAGCTTAATGTGATCAGTGCCTTATGTACACCGCTCACCGGCCTTCCGGCCCGCAAAATCTCACTGTGACAGAGTTAACGCTTTACCTAATTTTAAGTATATTTTAGTAAAATATTTACTAGTATGCGTTTTACTTCTGCTTTCCTGTTCATAATAACCAAACAAAGAAGCGCATACCGATGAAGAACACATCATTAAATAAAATATTAGTACTTTTATTATTTTCCTTATCAATGAATTTGCGGGCGCAGGAACCGGTTGTCCCCGCCGAACATAATGAATCAGCACCACCGGAAATAACGCCGGTCAGCCGCGACGCCACTGCTTATCGCTTTTATGGCGAAATGGGCGGCGGCGGCAGCGTGTATTTAAATGGCAAAGATCAGCACAAATACAGCGACGGAACCTATATCGAAGGTGGTCTGGAAATAAAACACGGTAACTGGTTCGGGCTTATTTACGGCGAAGGCTGGACGGTACAGGCCGATCATCAGGGAAACGCCTGGGTGCCTGATCACCGCTGGGGCGGATTCGAAGGCGGCTTAAACCGTTTTTACGGTGGTTATCGTACTGATCGGGGCACCGAATTTATCCTCAGTATGCGCAACGATTCCTCGCTGGATGACCTGCAATGGTGGGGCGATTTCACGCCGGAATACGGCTACGTGATCCCTAATACCCGCGATTTAACGCAGGCAGTGAAGGTGCAAAACCTGACCGGCAAGTTCCGTTACAGCCTGACCGCCGCACCGCAAAGCCGTGTTAATGAAAGCACGGCGTTACTGCATTTCGGAAAATACGACCGTTATTCAGATAAATACACCTATCAGGCGATGGTCAACGGCTACACGCAATATGATCTGATGGAAGGGCTGACGCTGCTCAACGGTCTGGAACTGACCGATGGCACCGGGCAGCTATTCCTCGCGGGTTTGCAGGGTAAAAATCTGGCAGGGCGCGTCTGGCATCACACCGGCAAAGGCGACAGCAGCCATTCCGGCCACGAATCAGGAATGATGGTCAGCGCCATGGTTGAAGCGGTCACCGGACTGTATTTATCCACCGCGTACAGTTATGCCGAACATTCGCGGGATACTACTTTCGATACCACCACGTCTTACGCACAGGCCGGTATCTGGTACGAATATTACGGCGGCCGGTTCGCGACCGCATTAGACAGCAAATTCTATATGAGCAATGACAATACCGGCGCCAGCAACTCGGTATTTCTTATGCAATATTTCTACTGGGGAAGATCATAATGAAAAAAATTAATCCGCACCGGCCGCTCAGTTTAATTATCTGCGCTGCTTTATTTATTTCTGCACACGCACAGGCAGAAAACGCCGAGACTTTGCGGGCTGATTCGTTTAAAAACGTTATTAACCGTACCGGCGCGCCGCAATATATGCTCGATTATGATTTCGACGAGCATCAGCGTTTTAATCCTTTATTTGATGAGGGTGCCTGGCACGGGCATTTACTGCCGTCTGGCCCGCAAGGTATGGGCGGATTCCCTGGACCGGCGCTGCTGACCGAAGAATATATCAACTTTATGGCCGATAACTTTGACCGGCTGACGGTGCATAAAGCCGGACAAAAAGTCGCGCTGAGCATGACCGCTTACAGCATTCCCGGAGCGCTTGTTCAGACGCTGACCGCGCCCGGCATCCGCATCGACATGACCCTGCGTTTCGTGACGTCCCGCACTTCTTTGCTGGAAACTAAAATCACCACGGATTCCCCGCTGGAACTGGTCTGGGACGGCGAACTGCTGGAAAAGCTCCGCGCTCAGGAAGGAAAACCGCCATCGGATAAAACCATCGGGCAGGAATATCCGGGGTATACGCGCCAGATCCTGCCGGTTGCTGACGGCCTGCGCGTGATTTTCGGCAAAGTGCGCGAGGCCTCGAGCCTGATGACCTCCGGCGAGTCCGAATATCAGATCCACAAATCCCTGCCGATGCAGATGACGGTTACAGGCCATCAGTTTACCGGCAAAGCCAAAATCGCCGGTTCCACCACGTTTTACACCACTTATTCGCATCTGCTGACGGCCGCTGAGGTTCAGAAAGAGCAGCCGAAAATCCAGGATATTCTGGCGCATCCCCAGCCTTATCTGGATGCCTCGCAAAAACGCTGGGAAGGCTACCTGAATGCCGGTCTGACAAACCCGAAAGCAACCAAAGATCAGGAACGTGTGGCGGTGAAAGCCATCGAAACATTAACCGCTAACTGGCGCGGGGCGGCAGGTGCGATGAAGTTTGATTCGGTGACGCCATCGGTGACTGGCCGCTGGTTCTCCGGCAATCAGACCTGGCCGTGGGACACCTGGAAACAGGCGTATGCGATGGCGCATTTCAATCCCGAGGTGGCGAAAAACAATATCCGCGCCGTGTTTGCCTTTCAGATCCCGCCCGGTGATCCGGTTCGTCCGTGGGATGCCGGTTTTGTACCTGATCTGATTGCCTATAACCCGGGTCCGGAACGTGGCGGCGATGGCACCAACTGGAATGAGCGCAACACGAAACCGAGTCTGGCGGCGTGGTCGGTGATGGAAATCTACAAAACGACCGGTGATAAACAATGGCTGGCGGAGATGTACCCTAAACTGGTCGCTTATCACGACTGGTGGCTGCGTAACCGTGACCACAACCATAACGGCGTGCCGGAATATGGCGCCACGCGCGATAAAGCGCATAACACCGCTGACGGCAAAATGTTGTTTACCGTCAGGGAAGGGCAGAAAGAACAGACCGAATCCGGGCTGAAAAACTACGACCGCGTGGTGAAATCCGGTCAGTACGACAGCATCGAAATCCCGGCGCAGGTGGCGGCTTCGTGGGAATCGGGGCGGGATGATGCGGCGGCCTTCGGTTTTATCGATGCCGATCAGCTGGCGAAATACATCAAAAATGGCGGTAAAAAACAGGACTGGCAGGTCAAATTCGCCGAAAACCGTTCGGATGACGGAACGTTGCTGGGGTATTCGCTGTTACAGGAATCCGTCGATGAAGCCAGCTATATGTACAGCGACAACAAATACATGGCCGAAATCGCCGACATTTTGGGCAAGAAAACAGCCGCCGCAGATTTTCGCGCGAAAGCCGTCAAACTGGCCGGATACATCAACACCTGCATGTTCGACAGCCGCAGCGGCTTCTTCTATGACATCCGCATTGAAGACAAACCGCTGGCCAACGGCTGCGCGGGCAAACCAATCGTCGAACGCGGCAAAGGCCCGGAAGGCTGGTCACCGTTGTTTAACGGTGCAGCGACGCAGGCGCATGCCGACGCCGTGGTGAAAGTGATGAAAGATGTGCGCGAATTTAACACCTATGTGCCGCTGGGCACCGCCGCACTGACCAATCCGGCGTTCGGTGCAGACATTTACTGGCGCGGCAGGGTCTGGGTCGATCAGTTATATTTCGGCCTGAAAGGCATGGAGCAATACGGTTACCGCGAAGATGCTGTGAAAATGGCACAGGCCTTCTTTGATCACGCCGATGGTCTGATTTCGGATGCACCTATCCGGGAAAACTACAATCCGCTCAACGGCCAGCAGCAGGGCGCACCAAACTTCTCATGGAGTGCGGCGCATCTTTACATGCTGTACAACGACTTTTTCGGCCAGGGGAAATGAGACGGTAAGGGCTGAATTTCAGGCACAAAAAAACCGCTTCAGAGAGCGGTTTTTTTGTTGGGTGATTCAGTTAGCGCTAAATCAACCCAGTTTCACGCTTTAATAATAAGCGGGATCAGGCAACCCAAACGCCACTAACTTACACCAGGGGTGGGAAGGCAGCAAGTTTAAATTCTATACACATATCCTTATTGTTTTTATGGTCTTGGTGGTAGCATCTGCGCGGGGCTAGTTTGCCCGTTTAGCGACGGGTCACCGGGCTTGAAATTAGCACTTGAGTACCGCGCGGACAGGCAACCCAAACACTGCTTGTCCTTCTCCAGTCGGTCCCGGTGCTTATTGGTGAAACGCGGTTGTAAAAGGCCGCATCAATGAATAAGTGTATTTATGCACTGATCGTTGTACTGGGTTCTTTGATGACAACTGCTGGTGATGGATGGAACGTTAATGTTTCTCATATCAACATCAATGTCAGCACGGGCCCGGGTTTGTAGCAGTAGAGAAACCGCCCTTCGGGGCGGTTTTTTTATCTCAGGCTTTACGCCCTAATCCCCAGCACACCAGCCCCGCCACCAGCAGCGACGGAATTGTCGCGCCGATATCCGGCAGCAGATTTGCCATCAGATGATAAACCACAATGCCGGTAATCCAGGCTGCGAGGGAACGTATATTCAGGTCTTTTTGTGTCTGCCTGCGCAGAACAAAATGATGCGTCAGCACCACACCAAACAGCGGCGCAAACACGGAGCCAATCAGCAGCAGGAAGTTTTCGTATTGCGTCAGCGGAACGGCCCAGGCGATCAGCGTACACAGCAGGCCGATACCCAGCGTCAGTTTACCCACGCTGACCGGCAGGGAAGTCCCCGCCGACACCGCCGCTGAGTGAATATCCGCAAAGGCATTTTCATGCTCATCCACCAGAATCAGTAACAGCGGAATACCCAGTGCGATCCCGGAAAGCGCCAGCAGCAGCGCATTGGCATCGGTCGAGGTGCTGACAAACGCCAGCGTATACGCCACGCCGAGCGCCATCATCCACACGCTGCCGAGGAAATATCCGCAGGCCGTTCCCCAGAAGTTTTGCCGCGCAGATTTGCCGAAACGGGTGTAATCCGACACCAGTGGCAGCCACGAAAATGCCATCGACACCACAATATCGCAGGCCAGCGCGAACGGCATCGAACCGTCCCCGGCTTTATGCCACAGTGTGGATAAATCGGCGTGCAGGAACAGATAACCGGTCAGCCACGCACAGCTCGCCAGCAACAGCCAGATCCCCCAGCGGCGCAGTACCAGGCGGATAAACGCCAGCGGCCCGCTGGCCGCCAGCAAGGTGGCAACGACGCCGAAAATAAACGTCCAGAGGGTCGGATTCGCCCAAAAACTGCCGTCGCCCCAGGCGCGTTTTGCCAGCAGACTGGCCGCATCGCGCATCACCACAATTTCGAACGCGCCCCAGCCGATCAACTGGATCAGATTGAACAGCACCGGCAGTGCCACGCCGCGTTTGCCGAGGCTGAGCCTCAGCGACGCCATCGACGACATGCCCGTCTGCCCGCCGATCACCCCGACCAGTGCCAGCAGCGCAACGCCGACGGCAGACCCCAACACAATGGCTGCCAGCGAGCCCGCCAGCCCGAGGCCCGGAGCCAGAATGGCACCGGCCTGCAATACCATCAGACCCATACCGAGCGAGAACCACAGCGAGAATAAATCAGACCAGCCCAGCACCCGTGATTTTTCCGGCACAGACGCCTGAGGCGAATAAATACTATTATCTTTCATGAGGTTAATTTCGTGGCTAAAGCGAAGGTCTGTTATAGCATATTGCGGTGAGATTCTGATGAAGGGCGGAGGGGAAGCGCACTTTCCGGCGGGCAGCCTGGGGATTTCAGGCACAAAAAAGCCGCTTCAGAGAGCGGTTTTTTATATCGTATCCTCTCACTTCGAATGGATCACAATCATCCCCAATTTTTCCAGCAAATGACTCTGCTGCCAGTCGTCGATTTTCACGCCATCGAGATCGACTTTACGGATATTCAGCTCACCCAGATCGGAGTTCGTCAGGTCGCAATGGGTAATGTTGACGTTATTCCAGTCGAACTCGGTGAATTCGCCGCCGGAAAGGTCGGAGCCGCTGAAGTTTGCGCCCTGCACGTTCGCGCCGGTCCAGCGGTTTTCCCATAACTCGCATTTCTCCAGAATGACTTTGCTGAAGTTCGCGTAGCTGAAGTTATTTTTGGTCATGAAGGCGCTGCAAAACCAGGTGCGCGAGGTGATCATATTCATAAAACTCGCGCCGCTGAAATCTGCGCCAGTGGCTTTGCATTCACGGATTTCACAACCCAGTGCCTGAATGTTTTTGAAATCAGCCATCGTCAGATCACAGCGTTTAAAGCTGGCATCCTGCAATTTTGCATGCTGGAAAGAGCAGCCTTTTTGTTCCCCATCATCGTAAAACAGACAATCGACGAACGCCGTTTCTGACAGATCGGTGCTGTCAAAACGGCAGCGGTAAAAGCGGCAGTTCTCCAGTGTCTCGCCGGTAAACTGCTTCACGCTAAAACGCTGGTCACTGAACGTCTGGTCTTTGATCATCGGAACCTCTGTCATCTTTTATGCCCTGCTAAGGCCGGTATCCTGACAGAAAAGTTTTATCGAAAATATGGAATCCGCCTCGTAATAACACGATTTACCTACGTTTGCCTTTTGCCGGATCGCTGAGTGAGGTCTATTCTCAATGACTTAACGGAGCACTTCTCTCACTCAGATAAGGAAGACTGGAATGCGTTTGTCATCTCTCTTTTTGGCAACCAGCCTGGCTGTCAGCCAGTTTGCAGGGGCTGCGGAAACCGCACAGCCCGCCACTCAGGAGCACGTCATGAATCACGCTATTAATGCCGATAACCCATTTCTGAAACCCAGCACGCTGGAATACCAGGCGCCGCAATTTAATCTCTATAAAGACAGCGATTATGAACCGGCGATCCTCGAAGGCATCCGCCAGAAACTGGCTGAAGTCGATAAAATCGCCAGCGACAGCGCGCCGCCAACCTTTGAAAATACTTATGCGGCCCTGGAAAAATCCGGCGTCATGCTGCAACGCGTGCAAAACGTTTTTGGCGCGATGACCGGCGCGAATACCAACGATACGCTGCAAAAAATTGACGAAGATACCTCGCCAAAACTGGCGGCGATGGATGACAGCATTCATCTCAACAGCAAGCTGTTTGCGCGGCTGAAAGCGGTCTATGACCAGCGCAGCAGCCTGAAAATTTCCCCCGAATCACAGCGCCTGATTGAGGTGACTTTTAAGGATTTCGAGCTGTCAGGTGCCAATCTTTCGGATGCGGATAAAGACAAACTCAAAGCGCTGAATCAACAGGCGGCAACGCTCAGCACGCAGTTCACTAATAAATTGCTGGCCGCCACCAAAGCGGGCGGGCTGACGGTGAAAGATAAAGCGCAGCTTGCCGGGCTGAGTGACGCCGAATTATCGGCAGCCGCGCAGGCCGCCAAAGACCGCAAGCTGGATAATGCCTGGCTTCTGGTGTTGCAAAACACCACGCAGCAGCCGTTGTTACAGTCACTGGATGACCGCGACACGCGCCAGGCACTGTATGAGGCCTCAATCAATCGCGCTGAAAAAGGCGATGCCAACGACACCCGTGAGCTGATTGCGAAGCTGGCAAAAGTTCGCGCACAGCAGGCTCAGGTGCTGGGTTTCCCGAGTTATGCCGCGTGGAAACTGGAAGATCAGATGGCGAAAACGCCGCAGGCTGCACTGGATTTCATGCACAAAATTGTGCCAGCCGCGACCGCCCGCGCGCAGCGTGAAGCGCAGGATATTCAGGCAGAAATCGATAAACAGAAGGGCGGCTTCAAAGTGACTGCCTGGGACTGGCAGCACTACGCCCAGCAGGTTCGCAAAGAGAAATATGATCTGGACGACGCGCAGATCAAACCCTATTTCGAGCTGAATAATGTGCTGGAAAACGGCGTGTTTTATGCCGCTAACTTGCTGTATGGCATCACCTTTAAAGAACGCAAAGACCTGCCGGTTTACAATCCTGATGTGCGGGTTTTTGAGGTGTTCGATAAAGACGGTAAATCGATGGCGCTGTTCTACGCCGATTATTATCAGCGCGATAATAAAGGCGGCGGCGCATGGATGAGCAACTACGTCGATCAGTCGAAATTGCTGGGCACGAAACCGGTGATTTACAACGTGGCGAATTTCCAGAAACCGGCGGCGGGGCAACCGGCGCTGCTGTCGTGGGACGACGTTATCACTATGTTCCACGAATTTGGTCACACGCTGCATGGCCTGTTTGCCGATCAGGAATATCCGGGTCTTTCCGGTACCGCGACGCCGCGTGATTTTGTCGAATTCCCGTCGCAGTTTAACGAGCACTGGGCGAGTGATCCGAAAGTGTTTACTCACTTCGCCAAACATTATCAGACCGGTGAAGTGATGCCGCAGGCTTTGCAGGACAAAATAGAGAAGGCCAGCAAGTTCAACAAAGGCTATGACATGACCGAACTGCTGGCGGCTGCGTTACTGGATATGCACTGGCACAGCCTGAGCGCGGACGCACCGCAGCAGGATGTTGATAAGTTTGAAGCGGAGTCGCTGGCGAAAGATAAAGTGAATCTGGCGTATGTGCCGCCGCGCTACCGTTCCAGTTATTTCCAGCACATCTGGGGTAACGGCTATGCCGCCGGATACTATGCCTATCTGTGGACCGAAATGCTGGCTGATGATGCCTTTGCCGGTATCACTGAGCAGGGCGGGCTGACGCGGGAGAACGGTCAGAAATTCCGTGATCAGATCCTCTCACGCGGTAACAGCGAAGATCTGGAAAAACTCTACGAAACCTGGCGTGGCAAGGCTCCGTCAATTGAGCCGATGCTGAAAAACCGCGGACTGGAGGAGTAAAAATAGCCGTGCCCGGTATCACGCCGGGCACGGACACTCTTGCTGTGAATATTTAAAATCAACGCCCGAAAAACGTCGCTTCTCCCGCTGAAATTCCCCTATGCTTTTCCCCATGTTTCCGGTCTGCGAGTGAAATCATGCTGTTCGATTTACCTGACGATGATGTGCTTTATGCTGCGCTGATTGCCCGTGATCCGGCCTATGACGGCTTTGCTTTTGTCGGCGTCAAAAGCACCGGTATTTTTTGCCGCCTGACCTGCCCGGCACGAAAACCTAAGCGCGAGAACTCGGTATTTTATCCGTCGATGGTCAGCGCGATGGAAGCCGGATTCCGGCCCTGTAAACGCTGCCGGCCGCTGATGCAGGGCGGAGAAAAAGACCCGCTGGTGCTGAAATTGCTGGCTGCGCTGGAAAACGAGCCAGACAAAAAGTGGAGCGAGGGCGATGTGCAGGCGATGAACGTTGATCCTTCCACCGTCCGCCGCGCCTTTAAACGACAGTTTGGCATCACTTTTCTGGAAATGGCGCGCTTACGCAGAATCGGCAAGGGTGTCGATGCGCTGGCCGGGGGAGAGCCGGTAATTGATGCCCAACTGGATGCGAGTTTTGAATCCGGCAGCGGATTTCGAGCGGCGATCACCCGTCAAATCGGGCTGAACCCGAGCCAGGCCAGAAAGCATCAGTTTCTGAAGGCTGACTGGCTGGATACGCCGATCGGTTCCATGCTGTCGATCGCCAGCCACGACGCACTGTATCTGCTGGAGTTTATTGATCGTCCGGCATTACCTAATGAAATTGAGCGGCTGAAACAACTGACGTCCTCTGAAATTATTTTTGGACGAACGCCGCTGATTGATCAGCTCGAACTGGAACTGGCGGCGTATTTCGCGGGTGAAAAGCACACATTTATCACGCCACTGGCGGAATTCGGTTCATTGTTTACCCGTAAAGTCTGGGATGCGCTCAGGGCTATTCCGGCGGGTGAACTGCGCAGTTACTCCGCGCTGGCGGCGGATATCGGGCAGGCCACGGCTTCCCGCGCAGTCGCCCGTGCCAACGGGGCTAACCAGATTTCAATCCTGATCCCTTGTCATCGCGTCATTGGTGCTGATGGTTCGCTGACCGGTTACGGCGGCGGATTATGGCGCAAGCGGTGGCTGATTGAACACGAACGAAGAATGGCGTTGAGCCGCTAAACGAGGAGCAGGGTATGAATCAGCAAAGTCGGGCACTGGCATTTTCACAACTTCACCAGAAGCACAATCCGGTCATTTTATACAACATCTGGGATGCGGGCAGCGCGCTGGCGGTGGCGCAGTCGGGGGCAAAAGCCATCGCTACCGGAAGCTGGTCGTGTGCGGCGGCGCAGGGGTATCAGGATGGCGAAGCCATGCCTTTTTCCAGCCTGTTACGGACGGTGCAACGCATTGCCTCTGTGATCAGTCTGCCGCTCACGGTGGATTTCGAGACCGGTTATGGTGCGGATCGCCGCGACAACCTGAGCGCACTTTTGCAGGCGGGTGTCGTGGGTATTAATGTTGAGGATCAGCAAATGGGATTATCCGCGCTGAACGGCGTCCGTGAACAATGCGAGATTCTGAACTCGCTTCGTCAGGTGGCGGAAAATCAGGGAATGGCGTTATTTATCAATGCGCGCACCGATGTCTTTTTACAGGAACCCGACGCCACGCGGCATCCGGTGCTGATGGCGGAAGCTAAAAAGCGGCTGACTGCCTATAAGGATGCGGGAGCCAGCGGTTTTTTTGCCCCCGGTTTGAGTGACCTGACACTGATTGCCGAACTCTGTGAGGTATCAGCGCTGCCGGTGAATATTATGGCCAGCAACCTGACACCACCGCTGGCTGATCTCACTGCGGCGGGTGTCAGCCGGATAAGCTATGGCCCGCATCCTTATATCGGGCTGATGGAAACCCTTAAACAGCACGCGGCTGTGCTGTATTAGCCGCCAGACGGTGCCCCATCCAGAAGAACAGCAGACCGCCAACCGAGGCGGCAATCAGCGCGATAAACATCACCGGCGGGGCGGTGTAACTGAGCAGAAAACCACACATGACCGGGTTTATCGCGCCACCCAGATTGCTCAGGTTCTGCATGCCGTAATAGCTGCCCTTCATATTTTCCGGCGCGATAAAGTCGATAAACATATATTCCACCGGGATAACAATCAGTTCGCCAAAGCTGAAAATCGCCATCGCGATCACCCAAAGCAACACCGATTGTCCGGCGGTCATAAAGCCGATCAGGCCGATGATGAAGAAAATCGTGCCGAGAAGCAGCCATTTCAGCAGGCTGTTTTGTTTCATCCGGCTGCTTAATACGTACTGGAAGGTAATAACAATCACGGCGTTGGTGATCATCACCGCGCCGATGATTTTGTACGCAAAAGCGGCGTTTGAGACCAGAATCAGGTACTGGGAGAGATAACCGGCGAATTGCCCGAACACCACCGAACCCAGCGTGCTGCCCAGTGTGAAGTAAATCAGACGACGGTCATGGGCCAGAATGCTCAGTGTCTGACGAAGGTTCGGTTTTGGCAGGGGTTTCTGTTCCTGTTCTGTTTGCGGCGGTTTATGCGGGATATTGCGCAATCCCCAGGTCAGGGAAATCACGGTACCGAGCGCCAGTACGCCGGAAATCACGAACGGCAGCAGCGGGCTGAAACCCGCCAGCCACACGCCCAGCGACGAGCCCACTGCCCAGCCGACATTCACCAGCGTGTAATTCATCGAAAATGCCTTCACCCTTTTTTCTACCGGCAACCAGCTGGCGATACAGGCTTTGAGCGTGATGCTGAGCAGGGCGTAAGCGGCATTGAGCAGCGCCAGTACCAGCAGCACGCCGGTCACATTCGGCAGAAACGGCAACAGTAAAAAGCTCAGCCCGAACAGGCTGATGGAGACGGTAATCAGCGTCCGGTGATTGAATTTATCGACCAGATAGCCGCCGTACAGACTACTGAGAATCCCGATTGCCAGGCTGGCACCGAGAATGATCCCGACGCTTTTGGGCAGCAGATGATAGTGCTCAGTCAGATAAATAGTGATAAACGGCAGTGTGACGCCACGTCCGATAGTGAGTACTAACGAACTGGCTAACAGCGCGAGAATTAATGGCGGCATTCCCTTCATGTTGAATGGCATTCCCTGATTAACAGCAACATTTTCGTTACATCATAAAGGAGTCTGCACAGTATTTTTCATTACAAAAAAGAGGGATTTAAGAGAGTTGCACGGGATAACCCGCGCAGGTCGTGGCCCGGCTTATAACTTCTGCGGCGCAACGCCGTGGAAGAATCATGAACCTGCTTCTGCAGGTTCATGAAATTATCCTTAGCTCTTCAGTTATAACTCTGGGCTGTTTTATTAAGATGCTCAGTGAACTTGTAGATATCATCCAGGGAATCTATCGGATGCCGGGTCTCATTTTTTTCTGCATCAAACAGCCCAATATAAAATTGCGTGCGATTAAAATGGAGGCGACAAATAGGTTTCCTGTTGTTGTCATCAATGAGAATACCAAAATAGCTTTTGGTATCCCTTGGCGTGATGCGTTTCGCATCGACAATGGTTCTTATGATTGACTTGACGATGTGGAATCCTTCCAGTTCTTCCTCGGAGGTAACAATCTGATCCGTTTCAGGTGTATTTATAATTGCTGGTGCAGTACTGGATTCTTCTTCGATTTCTTTCACCGGCAAATTCTGCGCCGTGCCGCTGAGTGCTGATTTAAGTCTTTCGTTTACCTGATCATTTAACAACTGGCTCGCGGCTTTACGGGTAAGAGTATTAAATTGCTCACGTACTTTTTGTGTGAGGATTCCGTCATAAACACGCGAGGCAAAAAATTTAACGAAATCTTCTTCAGGATTAGTGAATTGAGCAAGAAATATCTTCTTAATCTGGCTGACGTATTTCAGTTCACCTGCCGCATTAACAATGGATTCCACGTCGAAAGCTGATTTGGTAAGCTTGATCAGCTCCGGAACAAGATTTTCATCTAAATCAAGCAGATCTAGCTCAAAAAAAGGTTTCTCATCCATCTTGTTGGGTGCGTCGAGATCAGTAAAAAACTTATACACCTGCCCGTTAGTCAGAATGGATATTCGCGCGTTTGTGACATGAAAATATCGGAATAATTGAGAGGCATGGTTAACATTGAGGGATTCGCCGATTTTTTTACATTCTACAAGGATTTGAATTTCCCCGCTTTTAAGAATTGCGTAATCTATTTTTTCGCCTTTTTTGGTGCCCACATCACAGATAAATTCTGGAATAACCTCCGTTGGGTCAAAGACATCATATCCAAGGATCTTATTAATAAATGGCATAACAAATGCGTTTTTCGTGGCTTCTTCAGTTTGAATCAATGGCGACTGTTGCTTAATTTTTATGGCCAAACTGTTTAATTGTTCAAGGATTTCCATATATACCTCTATTATTTTTAAATCACTGCTGTGTGATATTTATTTATAGGGAATATAGGGAGATAACACCAGATGAAAAATTGCGGCATTGATCACTTATTTGGTGAAATGCCGACGATAAACAAGAAATAATAGTCAATAGCTTACGGCTTCTGCGGCGCAACGCCGTGGAACAGCAAAAGGGCGACGTGTTTACGCAACATATCGGGGGAAATGGGTGACGCGCCTTCCCGTCTCATTTTCATTGAGGCCATCGGGAACAGCGTCAGACCGAACAGGGAAATGAACAGCAATGCCGGATTGAGATCCGGATTCAGTTTTCCTTCGGCCTGCCAGCGGGTAATGCATTCCTGTACGATTTTGCGGTTTTTGTCGCCGTTACGTTCTTCCATGCGTTTTTTCAGCATACCGCTTTCGCTGATGACTTCCCGCACCCACAGCGGTGCCACCCACGGGTATTTTTCTGCCGCATCAATCATGCACTGCGCCATATTAGTGATCGCCAGAAGCGGATCGTCGGCATGTGTTTGGAAAATATCAGTAAATCCGGCACGGACTGGCTGAAAACGTTCGTCGATCATCACGTCCAGCAGTTGTTCGCGGGTCTTGAAATAGTAATGCAGCATGGCAGTAGTGACGCCTGCTTCTTTGGCGATCATGCTCAGCGGCGTTTCGGCGATGCCGTATTGGGCAAACAGTTTCAGGGCGGCGTCCAGCAGCAGTTCACGCTTATCCGCTCCGGATTTTGCACTGCGCGGACGACCCGGACGACGCACGGGCGTGTTGGCTTCGTTTTGATCCTTTTGTGCGGATCCTGGCGTTTCTGAGATTTTTCTGTCTGCCATAAGGAGGGCGATCCATTGACCAGATGAATTTGATGCTTCAATATTAATTATACAGTTAATTAATTACAAGTCAGGATGTCATTCATGACGACAATAAATTCGGCACAGAGCGAGGTGGCGGAACAGAAGCCTTCGATAAAGCTGCTGTTCTCCGCGCTGATGCTGGTGATGCTGCTGGCCGCACTCGACCAGACGATTGTGTCCACCGCGCTGCCGACTATCGTCAGCGAGCTCGGTGGCCTGGATCAGCTTTCGTGGGTGGTGACCTCTTATCTGCTGGCCTCCACCATTGTGGTGCCGCTGTACGGTAAGTTTGGTGATCTGCTCGGTCGCAAAATCGTGCTGCAAACGGCGATTATCGTGTTCCTGCTCGGTTCGGTATTGTGCGGGCTGGCGCAGAACATGACGCAACTGATTCTGATGCGCGCCCTGCAGGGGCTGGGCGGCGGCGGGCTGATGGTGGTCAGTATGGCGGCGGTCGGCGATGTCATTCCGCCGTCCGAGCGTGGGAAATATCAGGGGCTGTTCGGCGGGGTATTTGGTCTGGCGACCGTCATCGGGCCGCTGATCGGTGGTTTTCTGGTTGAGCATATTTCCTGGCGCTGGATTTTCTACATCAATCTGCCGCTGGGGATTTTCGCCCTGCTGGTGATTGGCGTGGCGCTGAAATCGCAGACTGCACGCATCCGCCATGAAATCGATTTTCTCGGCGCGGGGTATCTCGCGGCGGCGCTGACCTGCATCATCTTGTTCACCAGCGAAGGTGGCACGGTGTATCAGTGGTCGGATCCGCAACTGTGGTGCATTCTGGCGTTCGGGCTGGTGACCCTTGGTGGCTTTATTTATGAAGAAACGCTGGCGGCCGAGCCGATCATTCCGCTGGGTCTGTTCCGCGACCGCACCTTCCTGCTCAGTTGCGCAATCAGTTTTATTATCGGCATGTCACTGATGGGGTCGATGACCTTCCTGCCGCTGTATTTGCAGGTGGTGAAAAGCTCGTCGCCGTCAGAAGCGGGGATGCAACTGCTGCCGCTGATGGGCGCATTGCTGTTCAGTTCGATCGTCAGCGGGCGTCTGATCAGCCGTATTGGCCGTTATCGTATTTTTCCGATTATCGGCACCTTACTGAGTTTCGCCGGTATGGTGCTGCTGGGCTTTCTGAAAGTCAGCACGCCGGTACATATGCTGTATCTCTACATCGGCGTGCTCGGTTTCGGCCTGGGGATGGTGATGCAGGTGCTGGTGCTGGCGGTACAAAACTCGGTATCGATGAAACAAATGGGCGTGGCGACCTCCGGTGTTACGCTGTTCCGTTCGATTGGGGGTTCCATCGGCGTGGCAATGTTTGGGGCGATTTTCACCCACGTTCTGCGTGATCAACTGGTGGCGCTGATCCCCGAAGGCACGGTGCTTCCCCGCTCACTCAGCGCGCAGGCGGTGCAGGAATTACCGGACGCCATCCGCGCTGATTATTTGCAGGCATTTGGTTCGGCGCTGCACTCGGTGTATCTGATTGCCGCGTGCGTGATGGTGCTGGCGTTTGTCCTGTCGCTGCTGCAAAAAGATGCGGTGCTGAAGAAATAACCGGCCGCAATCCCGGCGATTTGCACTAAGCTTTCCCCTTTACGGCGTTGAAATGGCATGGAAACCAGCAACGCCGGCAGGGATATCATAAAGGGGATCGCTATGCTGTTTCGCCGTTTCGAGCGAATGATCGACATCTTCCGTGAGGCACCGGCTGCTGAACCGCCGGATCAGGTTCTGCCTTTCTATCTTTATTATCTGCGTCAGGTCTGGCCGAGTTTCGCCGTTTTACTGGTGGTGGGGCTGATCGGTGCGCTGATTGAGGTTTCGCTGTTCAGCTATCTCAGCCAGATTATCGACCTGACCAAAGACACACCGCCGGGCAGTTTTTTCACCGACCATATGGGCGAGCTTTTATGGATGGCGGCGGTGGCGATGATCCTGCGGCCGGTGTTTATCGGGTTGCATGATTTGCTGGTTCACCAGGCTATCAGCCCCGGCATGACCAGCATGATCCGCTGGCAGAATCATAAGTATGTCCTCAAACAGAGCCTGAACTTTTTCCAGAGCGATTTCGCCGGGCGCATTGCCCAGCGCATTATGCAGACCGGTAACTCGTTGCGCGATTCGGCGGTGCAGGCGGTGGACGCCATCTGGCATGTGGTGATTTACGCCGCCAGTGCGCTGTTCCTGTTTGCCGAGGCGGACTGGCGGCTGATGATCCCGCTGATTATCTGGATCTTCGGTTACGGCGTTTGCCTGCGTTATTTCGTGCCGCGTGTGAAACAACGCTCGGTGCAGTCATCGGAAGCGCGCTCAAAACTGATGGGCTGCATCGTCGACGGTTACACCAACATCACGACGCTGAAACTGTTTGCGCATACCGATCTCGAGCAAAAATACGCGCGCGAAGCGATTAGCGAACAGACCGAGAAAACCCAACTGGCAGGGCGTCTGGTCACCGGCATGGACGTGTCGGTCACCACGCTGAACGGGTTGCTGATTGTCAGCACCACCGGTCTTGCCTTGTGGTTGTGGACCCAGTCGCTGATAAGCGTCGGGGCTATCGCGCTGGCGACGGGTCTGGTTATTCGTATTGTGAATATGTCCGGCTGGATCATGTGGGTGGTGAACGGTATTTTCGAAAATATCGGCATGGTGCAGGACGGCCTGCACACCATTGCGCGGCCATTGACGGTAACGGATATCCCGCAGGCGAAAGCGCTGAAAGTCGATCAGGGGGCGATCCACTTTGATCACATTCAGTTTAATTACGGCAAAGAGAATTCCGGAGAAGGCGGCAGGGTGATCCCCAATCTGGATCTGGCAATCCGTCCCGGCGAGAAGATCGGCCTGATCGGGCCTTCCGGCGCGGGGAAATCCACGCTGGTGAATCTGCTGCTGCGTCTGTATGACATCGACAGCGGTCGCATTCTGATTGATCAGCAAAATATTGCCGACGTCACGCAGGAAAGCCTGCGCGCGCAAATCGGTATGATTACCCAGGACACCTCGCTGCTGCATCGTTCCATCCGCGACAACCTGCTGTACGGCAGGCCGGGCGCGACGGAAGAGGAGTTGCAACTGGCAATTCGTCAGGCGCGTGCCGATGAATTCATTCCGCAACTTTATGATTCGCTGGGCCGTACCGGGCTGGATGCGCATGTCGGTGAGCGCGGCGTCAAACTTTCCGGCGGCCAGCGTCAGCGTATTGCGATTGCCCGCGTATTACTGAAAAACGCACCGATCCTGATCATGGATGAAGCCACGTCGGCGCTGGATTCCGAAGTGGAAGCGGCTATTCAGGAGAGTCTGGAAACGCTGATGGGCGGTAAAACGGTGATTGCCATTGCGCACCGCTTATCGACGATTGCCAAAATGGACCGCCTGGTGGTGCTGGAAAAAGGGCAGATTGTTGAGACGGGCAATCACGCCGAGCTGCTGGCGCACGGCGGGCTTTATGCGCGCCTGTGGCAACACCAGACCGGCGGATTTGTCGGCATGGATTAGGGCCCGAGCTTAACAGACGTCGTGCCGGTAGGGCAGCACTTCGCGGGCTTCGTCCGCCCAGCGCTGCACGGCGGCACGCTCTTCCACTAAAAAATCTTCCACGGCGTCACGCAAACCCGGATGCCGTAAATAGTGCCATGAGTCGGTGATCACCGGCTCAAAGCCGCGCAGCAGTTTGTGTTCGCCCTGTGCGCCCGCATCAAACCGTTTGAGGTCGCTGGCAATCGCGTATTCCATTCCCTGATAAAAACAGGTTTCAAAATGCAGCCGGTCGAATTCCGCCACGCATCCCCAGTAGCGGCCATAAAACGTATCACCGCTGATTAAACTGAACGCCATGGCGACATCACGGCCATTTTGCTGCGCGAATACCACGCGGATCGCCTCCGGCATTCTTTCCGCCAGCAGGCTAAAAAATGCGCGGGTCAGATACGGTGACTGGCCGCGTACCGCATAGGTATTGCTGTAGCAGGCATAAACGAAATCCCATTGTGCTTCAGTCACCTGCGCGCCTTTCAGCCAGACAAAATCAATGCCCTGCGCGGCCACCTGTTCGCGCTCTTTGCGAAACTGTTTGCGCTTGCGTGAGGTGAGTGCGTCGAGGTAATCCTGAAAATCGCGATAACCGCGGTTCTGCCAGTGATATTGCAGGCCCTGCCGGTGCTGCCAGACCGCTTCACCGCCGATCAGCCGGTTAGCGCGCTCGTCAGTAAAATTGATGTGCGCGCCGGTCAGACCGTTTTCTTCAAGATAATCTGGTATCGCCTGCAACAGACTGACTGCCGCCGGTTCATCGCCCAGCAGCCGTGCGCCGGTCACCGGGCTGAACGGTACCGCACCCAGCCATTTCGGGTAATAGGCAATACCTGAACGCTGACAGGCATCCGCCCAGCCCTGATCAAACACGTATTCGCCGTAAGAATGGCGTTTGCGATAGCCGGGAATGGCGGCGCGGATTTCCCCGTTTTCCTGCCAGAGAAGATGCTGCGGATGCCAGCCGGAATGCGGCCCGAGGCTGCCGCTGTCTTCCAGCGCGGATAAAAATGCATAGCTGAGGAAAGGCTGCTGCGCAGGCACCAGCGCATCCCACTGTGCGGCTGGCAAATCAGCCAGACGGTTTAACGTGATAACAGGCATCAATTATTCTCGCTGTGGCGTAAAAGAGAAATCAGTTAACTGTCGTGCAGGCAGGGGGATATTACGGCAGAGGTTAGGATAACAATATAATAAGTCTTAAGTCGCTGATTTATCATCCGGAACATTATTTAAAAATGTTCCGGATGTTTTATTTAACGGGTAATTAACTGGCGCGTACTTCCGGGTTATCGGACAGCGAAATAAAGGCTCCGCTTTTCGCATCAAAGGCTTCGATGCAACCCGATTCAATATCATACACCCAGCCGTGCAAGGTAATTTCCCCTTTCGCCAGGGCGACCGCTACGCAAGGATGCGTGCGCAGGTTACTCAGCTGGGCCACGACGTTCTGGTGCACCATACCGTTGACGCGTGCCTCAGGGTTTTCGTGTTCGACGGATTCATTGATGGCTTTTGCGGCATCGGAATAACGCAGCCAGTGTGCGACCGCTGGCATATGATCCAGACAGGTGCAGTTGGCAATCGCGCTCATTGCGCCGCAGTTGGAGTGCCCGCAGATGACGATATCTTTTACGCCCAGCGCCATGACGGCGTACTCCACCGTGGCGGAAACGCCGCCCGGTTCCGGCCCGAATGGCGGCACAATATTACCGGCATTACGGATAACAAACAGTTCGCCCGGTTCACGCTGCGTGACTAATTCCGGCACTAACCGGCTGTCAGAACAGGATATAAACAAGGTCTTAGGATTTTGGTTTAACGCCAGTTCTTTGAATAACTTAGAACGCTGTGGAAACGCCTCTTTCTGGAATCTGAGGAAACCTTCAATGACATCTTTCATAGGGGAATTCCATGTATTTCAATGCCAGTGAGTCTGCCACGAAAAAAAAGTCAGATCAATCAGACACAATATCAACACTATTTACAGGGAAATAAGCAAGCACAAAATAATATCATTTACCGGCGATAAGAATTTCACATTCTGTTTTTTTAATGCCATACCTTTATCTCAGCATTATTCGTCCCCATATTTCCTCTACCCCCTCAGTGAAGGAGTCTGTATGACAATCGAATACGCTATTTTCGGTGGCGGCTGTTTCTGGTGTACAGAAGCGGTGTTCAAAGACGTCATTGGCGTGGAGTCGGTGGAAAGTGTCTACACCGGCGGGCGTCGCCCGAACCCAAATTATGAGCAGGTCTGTACCGGCACGACTGGTCATGCGGAAGCCATCCGCGTGGGGTTTGACCCGGAAAAACTGACTTACGGCGATTTGCTGGATATTCACTTTGTGACGCACGATCCGACCCAGCTTAACCGCCAGGGGAATGACGTCGGCACGCAATACCGTTCGGCGATTTTCCCGGCCAATGAACAGCAAAAAGCAGAGGCGGAAGCGGCGATACTGCGCGCGCAGCACGATCACAGTGATCCGATTGTGACCAGCATCGAACCACTCGGCGAAGTGTATGTGGCCGAAGGCTATCACCAGAATTACTGGGATGGTGCGGGGCAGCAGAACCGTTATTGCATGGCGGTGATCCCACCGAAACTGCAAAAGTTGCGCAAGAGTTTTGCGCAGCGGACGAAATCGTTACAGCAGTAAAAACATCTTTATCCGTTGCTCAGCCAGCACATTAATGCGTGCTGGCTGACGACGATTCATCTCCGCCTGTTATTCTTCCGGCAACACTCCCCCTTTTGCCCAATGTGATTTCGGTATTTCAGTGATCACTACATCCACACTTTCAGGTTTACATTTCAGGGTTTCTGCTGCCAGGCGGGTCACTTCGCGGACAAAGTCACGTTTTTGTTCGGGGGTACGGCCAGGAAACATTTCCAGACGGATCATCGGCATAGTAAATCCTTAGTGATTAGGCCCTCACGGCGGGGGCAGCCTCTATTCTACGTAAGGATTGGGAAGAATAAAGACGTGCAAAACAAAAGCCAGAACCTCTGTTCTGGCTTTTAATTGCTTCAGAATCCGTAGCGGATTGCATCCTTACTTTGCTGCATCAGTGCATCGATTTTTTCGGAAAATCGCTCCAGCCCTTTGCCGTCACCGGCTTCAGAGCACTGCCGCCGTCGCGCATTGTAGGCTTTCATCAGCTGTGCCTGCGCAAACCCCGGCTTGCCGTAACAGGCCATGCTTTGCTCCCAGCAGGCAATGGCCGCGTCCAGATCCTGCTGTTCCTGATACTGTTTTCCCAGCTCATTCAGCGCTTTCGCCGACTCCTGCGGCGGCAATTGCTGCGCCAGAATTTGCTCAATGCGTGTGTCCATAACCATGACCTCCGGCTTGCTTAGTGGAAGAAGTTGAGAATATGGCCGAATACCAGCCCGACGCTGATCACGTCTGAGTCACTGAACGTCACGTTCGAGAAGCCGAACTTGCCCAGCAGCGGCAGCAACAGCGCAGGCAGCAGGGTGATAAACAGGCCGTGGAAGATACCGCCGATAATCGCGCCGCGTCGTCCGCCGACTGCATTGCCGAAGATTCCCGCCGTGCCGCCTGCGAAGAAGTTGGTCAGCATGCCCGGTAAAATCATCGCCAGCCCGAGACTCGGGAACAGGAACATACCGATGATGGAGCCAATGGTGGTAGAGATGAAACCGATAATGACGGCGTTCGGTGCGTACGGGAAAAGCACCGGACAATCGAGTGCCGGAATGGCATTCGGGACGATGCGCAGGGCGATGCCGCGAAATGCCGGTACGATTTCCGCCAGCAACAGGCGCACACCCGACAGCAGAACGTAAACACCGACCACAAACTGAATGGATTGCAGGAACGAATAGACCAGATAATTAACGCTGTTGGCGTAAGGCGCGACGACTTCCGGGCCCGCGGCAATCGCCGGGATCAGGTAAATCGGGATCATCACCACCATCATCGACAGGTAGGTGTCCTGCAGGAACGAGAAAGATTGCGGCAGCTCGAAATCTTCGGTGCTTTTACTGACATCGCCGGTGATTTTCGCCACGCCTGCCTGCACGATATAGCCGATGGTGCAAAAATGGCCGAGTGCAATATCATCGGACCCGGTGATTTTACGCACAATCGGCTGAGCCAGCACCGGCATCCCGACGGCCATGACGCCCGCAATAATGCCGCCAGTCAGGATCAGTTCCGTGCCGCGCAAGCCGCCCATATAACCGATAACGGAACACACCGTGGCCATCCACAGCGATGCTTGTCCGGTGAGAAAGATATATTTGAAACGGGTCAGGCGGGCAATCAGGATATTAACGATAAACGCCAGAACCATAATTAATGCGGTTTCACGGCCGAGAGTTTGTTGTGCGATACCGGCAATAGAACCGACGTCGGTAACAATCCCGCGCATGTGAAACCCTTTCTGGAATATTTCACCCAGAAAGGTCAGGGCATTAACAATAATGCTGGCCCCGGAAAGCAGAACCAGAAAACCCAGCAGCGTTTTTAATGTACCGGTAATGATCTGGCCGGTGCTTTTCTTTAATGCGATCAGACCAATCATGGCGATCAGTGAGATTAAAATTGATGCCTGGCCTAATACATCATTGACAATAAAGTGAAGGAAAGACATAAGCGTCCCCTGTAGAGTTCACGGTAATTGTTTTATCGATTTATAAGTATTGTGAATTGAGTGGGTCTGTTATTAAGTGGCCAGGTGACCCATCTCCTGAAGAATAGGCGTCAGCTTGCTCTTTATTTCATTTTTATCGACCAGTCTTTTCAGGTAAATAATATTGGCGTTGATGGTGTAATGCTGGAATTGCGATCTGAAATTTTCGCCGGTCATAATAATGTCGGCTCTTGAAGACGTGGCGCTTGAAATATCACAATGTGATAAATCGGCTTCCACACCCAGATCCTTCAGTGCCGCTTCGATACTCATTTCACAGGCAAAACTGCTGCCCAGACCCGCACCGCATACCGCCAGGATTGATAGCTTTTTCATCATTTTTCCTTACGTTCTTTGTAGGTGTTCATAAAGGGTTATGTTTATCTCTTTTCACTTCACGTTTAAAACTGCCGGATGATATCTAATGCTTCCTGTCTGTTTTTACTGCGTTTTAACCGCTCTGCCGCCTCGTCATCACAGAACAGATGGGAAAGGCTGGCGATCATTTCTATGTGCGAATGGCTGTCCACAGCGGCCAGCGCGAAGATGACGTAAACCGGATCGTTATCTTCACTGCCAAACTCAACGCCTTCTGAAACAATCACCAGGGACAGTGCCGTATGGTTAACCCCTTCTTCTGGCCGGGCGTGTGGCATTGCTATACCTTCGCCCAAAACATAATAAGGCCCGATTTCCCGGTGCATATCATATATAGCCTGAAGATAACGGTTTTCCGCTGCGCCCGAATCAATTAACGGTTGCACGGCAAATGCCACTGCACTTTTCCAGTCTTCTATTTTACTGATGATTTGCGTGTTATTTTCATTAATCCAGTCGCTTAACATAATGCCTCTTCATAAGAGTAGGGTATTTTCTCAGTATGATATTTAATTAAAATAAAAACTGTGATCTATCCAGTCCTGTTAGCCATCAATGAAAGATAATAATTTCAGGCGACCTGAAAGAATGAATGATAGCAGAGGTTTAACAACGTCCTGATATCAGAATTAACTTACTTTTTCGGTAAACGAATATTTCCTCTGGTCAGCTTTCATTGAATTTGTGTGTCGAATGAATTCATTATCCACTGATGAATATCAACAATATTTACAGGCTTATTTTGCTCAATAACATTCTGATCAACAGAATAAACTGGTCCTAATGTTATTGGCCGTGCATTTCCTGCGAGAATTTTTAATTCGGGAATATATTCTGCCCCGACATGTCCCGGTAAACGTTCGCCCAGTCGTGAGGCAAAACGTCCGGCAACCAGTTCAGCATCAATCTGGCACCAGATTTCCACGACCTGCGTGACGCCCGCCCGTTGCAGATAATCCTGCAAGACTTCCTGGGGCTGAAAACCAAACCACGCATCGACAATAAAAGTGCTGCCCTGTGGTGCGCCGCCGATGATGTCCCAGATAACCTGATAGCTTGCCAGCCCAAGTACGCGGTTAAAAGGGCGGTCAACGTTCTCTAATCGCTGAAGAAAAGGATTTTTAATGCCATCAAGCGACAGTTGCAGCCAGCCGCTGTGTGCAGAAAGCTCAACAGCGAGCCGGCTTTTACCTGACGCCGGGATCCCGTTCACCAGGATAACGCGTTTGCTGGTAAAGCCATTTCGTGAGGCGCTTCTGTTATCAGACATGTTCCACCTGTTGTGTTTGGTTATGTGCCGGTGCATGGAAATACTGCTGAATGACAGCCTGCAACTCGTTCAGACGCGGTACCGCCAGCGATTCCAGACGGGATTTCGTTGCGTTGCGATCCAGCGAAATGCAGTCTTTCCACAATGAACGGCCTGCGATAACGCCTGACGCGCCCTCACTCATGGCATCTGCTACTTGTTTGAGGAAAGTGGAATGGTCAACGCCCGCTGAAAGCACCGCCCAGGGCACGACCCCTGCAAGTTTGGTGATGTCAGCACAGGCTTGTTTCGAGCCCGGATAAGGGAGTTTTAGCACTTTCGCGCCGCATTCCAGGCAAATCTTCGTGCCGCCATAAATCAGTGACGGGACTTTTTCTTTATATTCTTCCTCGGTTTCGTTGTCGAGTTTATAGGTCAAAAACTCCACCACCAGCAGCAGGTCTTCGCGGGCGAAGTCCTCAATACACTGACGCAGAATATCAATGTTATGTCGGTTAGCGGCTTCCTGATCGGAGCGCAGATAGACCATGATTTTACCACCGGTCGCCCCCAGTTGACGTACGCGGCGTGCATCTACGTTAGCGACCAGGCGTGACAGACGATAACCTTCCGGTGAATTATCCCAGCCAGAAGCATCAAGGCCAATGAGCAGCGCGGTGTCGCGGGCAATAATCCCGTTATCCACCAGTTGCGGGACGGCGCAAACCGGATCGACCAGCACACAGGAGGCTTTACTGGCAAGATACTGGGTGATGTCGGCTTTGATAAGCCCGAGTTCGTGCTCAGAAATGGCGGATTGTTGTTGCGGGTCGCTGGCGAGCAGGCTGCGCATGGCGCCACGCTGGTCACAGGCGATCACCAGCATCGCACCGTTCTTGCCGCAAATCTGCTGATAACTGCGTAATTCTGAAGTAGACATTTTTGACATGGAACTCTCCTTTGCGTGAAATTTATTACAGATGAAAAAATCTCGATTACACTGGACGTTCTGTCTTTGCCCCCTGACGAAAAGGGGCGGAAAATCGCGTAACACGCCGTTTTACTAGGGTTGAGGCCCGATCCGGCACATTGCATTTTTACAGGTGTTGCGCAATAATCCCTCAATCGACGATTTGAGTGTAATTCATTACTGAAAGGAATTTCAAGCTGAAAGAGCCAATTTTGCAAGATATTGCAGCAACGCGTGCCATGATGCATCTGGTGGCGAAGCTGCATTACGAGTCTGATATGTCTCAGGTGGAGATTGCACGCAAGCTGGATGTGTCGACGGCAACCATTTCCCGGTTGTTGAATAAAGCCCGCGCGGCGGGGATTGTGCGCATCGAAGTGGTGGGATTATCGTCACCGGAAGACATGACGGCAGACCTGATAAAACGTCTCGGGCTGAAACATGCGTATGTTGTGGATGCACCGCCGGGTAATGTGCTCGGCGCGCTGGCGACGCCGCTGGCTTCTCTTTTACAGGAAGCCGGTTTAGGCGCGGGATCGGTGCTCGGCATCGGCTGGGGAAGAGCAGTGCGCGAAGTCACGCTGGCCGGTATGCCCCGTCTGCCGGGGATCATGACCGTGGCGCTCAACGGCGGGATGCAACAATCTGCGCCGCATTTTCAGATAACCGAGTTCGTGCGCCGTGCGGCGGAACAGATGGAAGGCACACCGTATTTTCTTCATGCCCCTTATCTTTCTTCGGCGGAACTGCGTGATGCGTTTCTCTCGGACCCGAGCGTGCAGGAAATCATTTCACTGTGGGACAAACTCGATGCGGCGATTGTCGGTGTGGGTCTGACGCATACCCCGAAACCGAGTGAATCCACTACCGCGACGCCCGGTGAGCAGGCATTGAGCGATGCCGCAGGCGATGTGCTGCGCCATTACTTCACGGGAACCGGAGAGTTATTGCACTGGGAAGGCGAGGAGCGAATGATTGCGGCCTCGGTTGAACAGCTACGCAATACGCCGCTGACTATCGGCGTGGCGGCAACGCCGGAAAAAGCGGCAGGGATTATCGGTGCCGTGCGTTCAGGCATGATTAATTCATTAGTGACAGACGTGAATACCGCACAGGCGATTCTGGATAAACTGCCGGTGGTCTGACGCCTGCTTGCTTAAAAAAGCAGTGCTTAAAAAATATGCTTAAAAGAAAAAGGCATTCCTTTGCGGGAATGCCTTTTCGTTTCTGCATCTATGCTATCACACCGCACCGTCGGAAATGCCGTGCCCTGATGAGCACTGCAGTTTCCCCGTAGTATGATTGATTTTCTTGTTGAACGTTTGGATGCAGGGAAGGTGGTTTGAAAATTAAAGCTACCAATAATCCTAATCGTGATTGAGGAGCATTCCGTTTTATCCAGAAATGTTAATTGATATTTGAGGATTTCGCGGGATTTCTGAAAAATAAATAATGATATATGTCAATTTTCACAAATTATTTATCCATTAAGACATCGTTACAACGACGAATTTTTTTCTTTTACGCATAAAAAAGAAAGGTTTTTTTCATTTTTATTAATTTAACTTATTGATTTTATTTTGTTTTTATTTGATGTGGTGTTTGCTAAATGATCATTTCAGTAAAAGTGGGTGTTCCACGGGGTATTTTGCTGGGAAAATAATGTGTTCTAGCAGTAAAACCCTACAGGATAATTCCCATGAATAAGCCTTGCTTAATGTCTTTGACTCTCATTGCGTTAATCGCATTGACTGCTTGTAGCACTAAAAATAATGTGGCTACGATAAAAGAGGTATCAGTAAATAAAAGCTCGAATAATACGTGCGTTAATGAATTCAAAGCATTACAACGTCTCTCTCCTCACGATTTTGATCTATATCAGAAGCAGTTTAATCAACTGACAAAATCTTATGATGTCTATAAAACCAATAAAGGTTTGATAAATAAAGATGCTCAGGAGATCCTGAACATAGAGCTGGATTCTAAATTAAAACTTATCTGCGCAAGAGTTAAAGGGGCGGCCTTTAAGAGCATGGACGAGCGCTCTCAGGAAGTGAATAAAATATGATGGCGCGAGTGAAGTCTTTCTTCTTAATTCTGCTCCTGATCAATATACAGGGAGCCCATGCTGAAGAACCGGTGGATGCTAACCTGGGTCTTTTGGATCAGTTGCAGAGTGAAAATTTAATTTCTGCTCCAGAACCGTCTGTTTTTGCGGAAAAAGATAAGACTTCCTCTCCGCTGATCCAGCCTCCAAAAAATATCGTCGTGCCGAAAGCCCTTGTTGAAAAACCGGTAGCGCAAAAACCGCGACCTAAACCGACGCCAGCGCCCGTCAGGAAAGCCCCTAAAGCGCTTCAGCCTGCGAGCACTCAGTCTGCACCTGCGGTGCCTGCTACTGCGAATGTCAGCGACACCCAGAAAAAGGCCAATGAGCAGCTCAAAAAATCCCTTGAGACAGCAAAATCCACGGCAGAAAAATCCCGTGATCAATACGCGGCTTTGCAAAAATCTTATGCGGATACACAAAAAGAAAATCAACAACTCCAAACGCAGATCGCGGCGTTAAAAGCCAAACCTGTGGTCATCCCGCCGTCGGCAGATCAAAAACTTGCGCAGAAAAAAACGCAGGATGAACTGAAAAAACTGCAAAATTCGCTGAAAAATACACAACAAGAAAACCAGCAGATTACCACTCAGTTGCAGAAGCTAAAGAGCAGCCAGAAACACGCTGAAAGTCTGACGGAAAAACTTTCCGTGGCGCAGACGGCGACAAAAAAATACCAGGACGAAGTGGCAGATATTCAGCAATCTTTGAAAAAGACTATGGGTGAAAATGCCCGGTTGAAAGCACAGTTAACCGCATTCAAAACCAGTCAGGACGGCTCAGTCAAAAAATCCTCCGAACAGGTGTCCGTTTCACAAGCCGCCAATAAGAAATCTCAGGCGGATTATCTGGCTTTGCAGAAAACCCTGAAACAAGCCACGGATGATAAAGCGCAACTGAGTATTCAACTGGCAGATTTGCAGAAACAGAGCGCAGCGCAGGCGGAAAAACTGGTGGCGTCTGAGGCCGCGAACAAAAAGTCGCAAAGTGATTATCAGGCGTCACAAACGGCATTATCAAAATCTTCTGAGGATGTGAAACGTCTGACAGCCCAGCTCAGCGAGAGTCAGCTGGCGGCGACCAAAGTCACTGAAGAAAAAAATAAGCTGACAGCCGAACTGGATAAAACGAAGAAAGACCTCGCCTCACACAGTATTGCTGCCGTGACGCAATCTGGCGGAGAGTTGATCAGTGATGCAGAACTTAAAACGTTGCAGGCGAAAGAAAGCAAGAAAACCGGGCGTTCTTATTCTGTCGGGTATTTGCTGGGGCAGGCCGCGAATTCAAAAATCGAGCAGGTGGTATCCGCCGGTGAGAAAATTGATCGCAATGTGATTGTTAAAGGCTTTGTTGACCGGATGAATGAGCTGTCCAACATGTCGACTGAAGACATGCGGGAGTCGCTGAACAGTCTGGACAGTGATATCCGCTCTCGTCAGGAAAAGCAAAAAACGTCAAATGTAGAGAATAACCAGAAAATCCTCGATAAAGCGGGCAAGGCTAAAGGCGCGGTGAAAGCCAAATCTGGCTTTATTTACCAGATTACTAAGCCAGGTTCTGCACCTAAAGTGACGATGGATAAGGGCATTCGTTTGCAGATTATTGAGACGTTGGGCGACGGTAAAGTCATTGCCAGCGAAAAAGACAATAATGTGATCAGCGCGTCCGTAACGGAAATCCCTGCAGTGCTTCAGGAAGTCGTGCTGAAGCTGGGTTTGCAAGGTGAAGCGACACTGTATATTCCACCTGAACTGGCGTATGGCAAAGACGGCATTCCGGGTAAAATTCCGCCGAATTCACTTTCCATCATGAATATCAAAATATTAGGTATAAAAGACAAGTAAGAGTGGCCGCATAAAAAAAGGCAGGCGATCGTCAGATCACCTGCCTGTTTTATTTCTGCGGCCTGATTTATTTTCCGCTCAGGAATGCCAGCAAATCGTCGTTCAGTTGATCCTGATGCGTGACGGCAAAACCGTGCGGTGCGCCTTCATAGATTTTCAGTTCTGCATTTTTAATCATTTCTGCCGCCAGCTTGCCGGTGGCTTCGAACGGCACTATCTGATCCGCGCTGCCGTGGATCACCAGCGTCGGCACGGTAATTTTCGCCATATCCGGGCGGAAATCTGTTTCAGAGAAGGCCGTGACACAATCGACGGTGCCTTTCAGCGACGCCATCAGCGCGATGTTCAGCGTCTGTGTCATCACGCCGTCGGAAACGGTCATCCCCTGATTAGTGCCGTAGAACGGCGTCGCAAAGTCGCTGATGAACTGTGCGCGGTCTTTCAGTAAACCGGCCCGGATGCCGTCAAATACTGATTTATCCACGCCCTGCGGATGATCATCCGTTTTAATAAACAGCGGGGTGACCGCGCCGAGCAATACCAGGCTGGTGACGCGTTCTGAACCGTAACGGCTGATGTAGCGGGTCACATCGCCGCCGCCCATCGAGAAGCCGACCAGCGTAACGTCGTGCAGGTCGAGATGTTCAATCAGATCGTTGATGTCAGAGGCGAAAGTGTCGTAGTTGTAACCTTCCCATGGCTGCTCTGAACGGCCAAAACCACGACGGTCAAAAGCGATAACGCGGTAGCCGCGATCGGCCAGGAAATTCATCTGGCTGTCCCACATATCGGCATCCAGCGGCCAGCCGTGGCTGAATAACACCGGCTTACCTTTGCCCCAGTCTTTAAAATAAATTTGAGTGCCGTCTTGGGTATTGAATGTGCTCATTTTTATATTTCCTCAGCGGTTATTTGCAGGTTTTAAACAGGTTGTGTGTTGTGTTGCAAACAACATTAGGCATGGCAGGGAAATATTGATAATGGGTTATTTTTGACAAGTCGTTAAAAGATTTTGTTGCTTCTATCAGTCTGAAAGTAATAGGGATTTACGACGGTATAGAGAGGGGGATGCCTGTCAAAAAAATCTGAACAAGTTGCCAAATTCTTTCCGCTATCCGCTTTTGATGTCCTGACCTATTGTTAATTCCAGCAGCACAACAACACAACGTGAAATACAAACACACAACCCAACAATGCACTCTGAGAGGAAATGAAAATGTCTAAATTCGATCTGCTGGATCCACAGAACTCCACCCTGATTTTCATCGACCATCAGCCACAAATGTCATTCGGCGTTGCGAATATCGATCGCCAGCAGCTTAAAAATAATACGGTCGCTCTCGCTAAAGCGGGCAAAGTTTTTAACGTGCCGGTGATTTACACCTCGGTTGAAACGGAAAGCTTCAGCGGCTATATCTGGCCGGAATTACTGGCGGTACATCCGGATGTGAAACCGATTGAGCGTACCTCAATGAACTCCTGGGAAGACGCGGCATTCGTGAAAGCTGTTGAAGCCACTGGCCGTAAGAAACTGATTATCTCTGCCCTGTGGACTGAAGTGTGTCTGACATTCCCGGCACTGATGGCGCTGAAAGAAGGGTATGAAGTGTATGTGGTGACCGACACTTCCGGCGGCACCAGCGTGGATGCACACGAACGTTCCATTGACCGTATGGTGCAGGCCGGTGCGGTGCCGGTGACCTGGCAGCAAGTTCTGCTCGAATACCAGCGCGACTGGTCACGCAAAGAGACTTACGACGATGTGATGAATCTGGTTCGCGAGCACAGCGGTGCGTACGGTATGGGCGTCGATTATGCCTACACCATGGTGCACAAAGCCCCTCAGCGCAAAGCGTAACCTTCTTCATTTATCCATTAAGCCGGAACCGTGCTCAGGCGGGTTCCGGCAGGAGAGACATCATGCGTCATGCCCCTGTTTCCCGCCTGTCGGCACCTGTTATCCCTTTCGCGGTTATCCGCTGGTTGGCCCTGCTGGCCTTGTGTGCCGCGTATCTGCAGGGCGGTATCGTCAAACTGTTCGATTTTCCTGGCGCGATTGCCGAGATGCAGCATTTCGGCTTATCGCCCGCCGCACCCATGGCTGCGGCCGTGATTGTGCTGGAACTGGGCGCTTCAGCGCTGATTCTTTCCGGGCGCTTTCGCTGGGCTGGCGCGCTGGCGCTGGCACTGTTCACTTTCAGCGCCAACTTTATGGCGAATGCGTACTGGCAGGTTTCCGGCCATGAACGCGCCATGATGATGAACGGTTTCTTCGAGCACATCGGGCTGGTCGGCGCTTTTATCTATGTCGCCTGGAATGACCTTAAGGAGCGGGTATGAGCCAGAATAATGTTGCGGCCGGCGGCGCTTTTTCGCCGCTCAAACAGGGGCTGTTTGCCACGATTTGGGTGGCAACCATTCTCGGCAATACCGGCAGTTTTATGCGTGATGTGGCCAGCTCATGGTTAGTCACCGGGCTGTCATCAAACCCTGCGGCGGTGGCGCTGATGCAAACCGCAGCAACGTTGCCGATTTTTTTGCTGGCGATCCCTGCGGGTGTGCTGTCCGATATTCTTGACCGTCGCCGCCTGCTGATTTTTGTTCAGTTGTTACTGGCGGGCGTCAGCGGAACCTTGCTTCTGTTGTCGCACAATAATTTGCTGACCGTGGAATATCTGGTCGCGCTGACCTTTATCGGCGGTATCGGTGCGGCGCTGATGGGGCCAGCCTGGCAGGCGATTGTGCCGGAACTGGTGCCCCGTTCTGATTTGCGAAATGCCGTTGCCCTGAACTCGCTTGGGATTAATATTGCCCGCGCAGTAGGGCCTGCGGGCGGTGGCTTACTGTTAGCCAGTCTCGGTGCCGGTGCGGCTTATGGCGCAGATGTCATGAGCTATGTTTTTGTGATTGGCGCATTACTGTGGTGGAAGCGTCCGGTCAAAGCGAAAAATGAATTATCAGAACACTTTCTTGGCGCGTTCCGTGCCGGGCTGCGATATGTCAAAGCCAGCCGGGAACTTCATCGTGTGCTGCTGCGTGCCGCGATTTACTTCGCTTTCGCCAGTGCGATCTGGGCGATGTTGCCGCTGATTGCCCGCAATATGCTGCACGGTACCGCCGGATTTTACGGCATCCTGCTCGGCGCAGTGGGCGTCGGTGCGATTTGCGGTGCACTGTTGCTGCCCCGTTTACGTCAGAAACTGAGTGTTGACGGGCTGGTGTTGCTTTCCGCCTTACTGTCCGCCGCCGTGATGTTGCTGCTGGCGACGTCACCGGCAAAATGGCTGGCCGTGGTGCTGATGGTGGTATTAGGGATTGGCTGGATTATCGCGCTCACATCCATGAACGGCGTGGCGCAGGCGGTGCTGCCTGACTGGGTACGTGGCCGCGGGCTGGCGGTGTACCTGATGGTATTTAACGGCGCGATGGCGGCGGGCAGCCTGTTCTGGGGATTAATCGCACAGGAAACCGGTCTGGTCGGGGCGTTATTACTCGCCGGTACCGGCCTGGTTATCGCCGCGCTGGTATGCTGGCGGCTGAAACTGCCCGCAGGCGAGGCGGATTTACAGCCTGCCGGTCACTGGGAAAATCCGGTGGTTGAAGGCGATGTGCAGGGCGACCGCGGTCCGGTGATGATCCAGATTGAATACATGATTGCACAAGAAGATCGCCCGGCGTTTCTGGCGGAAATTCGGAAACTTTCGCTGGCGCGTCGCCGTGACGGTGCTTATGCGTGGGGGATCACCGAACACAGCGATGACCCGTCGCGTCTGGTGGAATGGTTCCTGGTGGAGTCCTGGCATGAGCATTTGCGTCAGCATCAGCGTGTGTCACATGCCGATGCCGATTTACAAAGCGAAGTGACGCGTTATCACCGTGGCGAAAATAAACCTCAGGTGCATCATTATCTGTCGGTGCGTTAGTCCCCGTAAAAAGCCGCATTGTGCGGCTTTTTGTTTTTCAGGCCTGGCTGTACACCGCCGCAATGCCCTCGAAATCCTGTAAATTTTCGCGCCACCACATGGCAGCGTTGCCGGTCGCGTTTTCGTTCCAGGCCATAAAAGCCTGATCGCGGCGGGTTTCGGTATCCAGACGACGTTCAATCAGCGCACCGCTTTCGAGATGGGGGGCGGCCAGATAACGCGGCAGATAGCCACAACCCAGCCCGGCAATTTGTGCGTGAACTTTGGCGTTAAAATCATGAACGCTGAGCATTTTCTGCTCATCGAGCACGCGCAAATCCGCACCTGTGCCATGGCGTGACGTGTCGTGCACCACCACGGCGCGATACTGACGGATTTGCTCACGCACCAGCGGTTCCGGCAGCGAGGCGAGCGGGTGATGCGGCGCGACGGCAAACACATATTCCAGCCAGCCGATCGGACGGTATTCAATGCCGCTGCGCGTCACCGGTTCCTGCACGGCACCAAATACGATGTCGGCTTCGCCATAACTCAGCGCTTCCCAGCAACCGGCCAGTACATCGTGGCGGAACAATAACTGCGTGTGCTGATGTTCTGCGTAAAAACGGTCAATCAACGGCGCAAGCAGCGCGAAGGGGACGGAAGCATCCACGCTGATGGTCAGTTTGCTTTCCCAGCCGCTTTCGACGTACTGCGCTTGTTGTTCGAGCTCACTGACGGCACGCAGCAGCACACGGCCTTTTTCCAGCATCAGACGGCCTGTTGGTGTGAATGTCGCGCGATGGCCTGAGCGGTCCAGAAGTTTGATGTTCAGGTCACTTTCCATTTTCTGCACGGTATAACTCAGTGCAGAAGCGGTTTTAAACAGTCTGGCGGCCGCTGCGGCAAAAGTGCCGTGTCTGTCCAGCGCATCCAGGATCAGCAGCGCTTCAAGGCTTAATCGCATTATTTTCCCCACCCCAAAAATTGTTTAACAACAACCCAAAATATTTCCGTTATGAATGGCCGTGTTGATTTCGTATCGTTCATGAATATAACGCAACATTCAGTTAACCAGAACAACGGTTAATCAGAAGGAACATCCTGTGACTTATCCTCATCAACCTGACCACATTACTCTGGTGATCACCCACGGCGTACAGCGGGATAAGCTGACGGAATATGAACGCTGGCTGGAACAGCTGAAGACCGATGCGGCCCGGTTTCCAGGTTATCAGAATGTAAATATCCTGCGCCCGGTGCATGGCGAAACTATCTATACCGTGCTGGTGCGGTTTGATAACGTCGATAATTTGTATCTCTGGATACAATCCGATCAGCGCGAAATCCGTGAGGCGGCATTAGCCAACTTACTGAGCGGACGGGAATATATTGAGCTGCGTACGCAGGCGTAAATCCTGACGTCCAACATTTACACCCGGTTTTTTCCATAAAGGTTGAAGACTGTATAAAACGCCAGTATTATTCGTCTGTTTTCTATACGACGTTTATCCGGTTAAAGCAGGTCAGTTATTTTGTGGAATCCCGAAAAAGAGTTTTTTACCGAGCTTTATCAGTACCCTGAACATCTTCGCCATACCTTAGAAAACTTACCCAACGGCAGCGGCGTCTATATTTTTTACGGCGACGATAATGCCTTTCCGCTGTATATCGGTAAAAGCGTGAATATCCGCAGCCGCGTGATGTCGCATTTCCGCAATCCTGCCGAAGCCAAACTTCTGCATATGACCCGCGATATTGAATTCATCGAGACGATCGGTGAAGTGGGGGCGTTACTGCTGGAATCGGATCTGATTAAAACCCGACGACCGCTGTTTAATAAGCGGCTGCGCACCGCCCGCAAGCTGTGTTCGATCCGGCTTCAGGGGCTGACGGCCAGTATTGTGTTTAGTGATGACGTGGATTTTTCTCACAGCGAAGATTTATTTGGCCTGTTTAAAACTAAAATGTCGGCAGTCGAAAAAATCCGGGATATCGCCGATCAGGAAAAGCTGTGTTACGGCGCGCTGGGGCTGGAAAAACTGGCAAAAAATCGTGCGTGTTTCCGCTTTTCACTCGGCAAATGTGCCGGTGTCTGTTGCGGTAAAGAGACGCCCGACGTCCATCAGGCGCGCCTCAGAAATGCACTCAGCACCCTGAGAATCCGCAGCTGGCCGTATCCGGGGCGCATTGCCATCGCCGAAGAAGCCAACGGGCTGATCGATTATCACGTCATCAATCACTGGTTCTATCTGGGAACGGTCAAAACGCTGGAAGACGCCAAAGCCTTCGATATCGCTGTGCCGCACTTTGACCGCGACAGTTATAAAATACTCTGTAAGCCGCTATTCGAGACCGAGAGTTCGAAAGTGATTTTGCTGGACTGACGGCAACAAAAAAGGCTGCCGATCGGCTAATGCCGGTCACTTAAGGTGACCGGCATTGTTTTTTAAGGGATATTTTGACCTTTTTTCTCTCACTTCCCTCGCATATTCACGCTCACGCCTCGAGGGCAGCTTTAGCATCGCTGCGTTGCTGTAA
>Ga0308159_1000978_pt1 | contig 48708 bp, 41 predicted proteins | sample PhyCR1_FD_201040 | JGI IMG/M metagenome (GOLD analysis project Ga0308159, IMG submission 201040) | Phyllosphere microbial communities from UC Gill Tract Community Farm, Albany, California, United States - DLSLC.R1 | ecosystem: Host-associated > Plants > Phyllosphere > Unclassified | place: USA...
AGCGGCAGCACAAGTTCCGACGAAGGGTCGGAAAGGATGCGCTGCCTTGGGTAGTGGTGAAGTGAAAGTTTTGCATAAGCTTTAACGTTTTCTCCTTCCATCATTTCCCAGGCCGGATAGCAGAATGGAAATAGCATGGTGCAGATTTTAAAGTGCTGATCCAGGAGTGTAGCCAAGTCTCTGGTTGGTGGCTCACTAACCAAAACGCTTTACCTTTCCACCTTGCTGTCATCCTGAGGCATGAAGGATCCCTGCGTTTTAATCTACTGACTTCATTCCACACAACCTGCTATACTGGATAGTAGATGGAAATGGCCGGTTTGATAGTTAGTACGAAGAATACTTTTTTCTTACGTCCTTTCCCTTGCAGGAAAAGGTACCTCAGGCGGATAGGGCTGTCTTTTCCGCTGCGCTGGCTTTCCTCGGCTACCGATGTGAAACCGGTACAGCTGCGCTGTCGCCGAAGGGCTTTTACTTTTGGCTTGGCCCAAAAGTAACAAAAACCCAAGGCTTGGACCTGATGTCGGATAAATTCGTTAAAGCTTTTAGAGCGTCAGCACAGGTTCCGACGAAGGGTCGGAAAGGATGCGCTGCCTTAGGTAGTGGTGAAGTGAAAGTTTTTGCAGAAGCTTTAACGTTTTCTCCTTCCATCATTTCCCAGGCCGGATAGCAGAGCGCAGATTGTATTGTGCCGATTGCAAGGTGCGAAGAATGTTTTGTAACTTTTCTCCACTTTACTAGCCTCATTGAAGAATTCTTTTGTCTTCATAATTTTTCTGCAACTTTGTTCTTCCAATTCATTCAAAATTTATTCATTCAAAATCCACTCATTATCTATGTTCAACCGGATTCATCACATTGCCATTATCTGTTCTGATTATGAAAGATCAAAAAATTTCTATGTCGATAAGCTGGGCTTTACTATACTGGCTGAAGTTTATCGTGAAGAGCGTAAATCATACAAATTGGATTTAGCTGTGAATGGGTTGTATCAGATTGAACTATTTTCCTTCGAAAATCCACCCGTCAGGCCATCTAGGCCCGAAGCTCAGGGTTTAAGGCATCTGGCTTTTGAGGTAGATGATATTGAACAGGAAATTGACAGGTTAAGTGATGCCGGAATTATCACAGAATCTATTCGGGTTGATGAGTTTACGGGGAAAAGATTTACTTTTTTTAATGATCCGGATGGTTTGCCGCTTGAGTTGTATGAGGGTAGAGGGGGGAGTTGGGTTAGGTGGTTAGAGGGTTAGGTGTTGAGTTGGGGAGGCGGTTAGGTGTTTGAGGTGTTGAGTTGGTTAATGGGTTGTTATGAGTATTTTTAAATTTAAACAGTTTGAAGTCGACCAAACGGGTTGCGCCATGAAGATCAATACCGATGGGGTGTTAATTGCTGCGATGGCCAATCATGAAGGGCCTCAATATATCCTGGATATTGGAACGGGGACGGGTGTGATGGCGCTTATGCTTGCACAGCGTTTCCCTGAAGCTGAGGTTGAAGCGGTAGAAATTGATCTGCAAGCTGCACAAACTGCCGGAAGGAATTTTCAGTTATCAGTTTTTAATAGTCGGTTGAAAGTGCATCATCTGGGGATTCAAGAATTTCATAGCATTCAAAAATTTGACTTGATTGTATCTAATCCACCTTTTTTTGTAAATGACCTCAGAAACGACGAAGAAAGAAAGGGCATCGCCCGGCATGCTGATCAATCATTTTTCGAGATGTTCATTCGTAAGGCAAACGATTTATTGGCACAGAATGGTAAGTTCTGGGTCATCCTGCCGGTGAAACAAGCTGATGAAGTAGTTAAAATTGCTGCTACTTATTCACTTCATCTTGTTGAAAAAGTTAATCTTCATTCTGATCTTCAAAAACCGACTTTCAGACAAATTATTTGTTTGGCAAAAAATCAAGCGGTGTGTGTGGAAAGTGATTTCTATATTTATGAATCGCTGAAAATGCATAGTTTATCATATAAATACTTATTAAAAGATTTTTTTCTGGCCTTTTAGTTGGTTTATATTGGTGATTACATGGTGCATCAATAAACAGTTGTTTTCCGTGCAGGTGATGATGTAAAATTGCATGGATTTTTTTGGTGTGCAAACACGATCACTGTAAATTGGCTTCAAAAATTTGGTGTATGGCCAGCACAATTAAATTCACAATATGAGAAAAATAGGATTAATTTCTGATACGCATGGTTACCTGGATGATGCGGTTTTTAAACACTTTGATCAGGTTGATGAAATTTGGCATGCCGGAGATTTTGGACCTGATGTAGCTGCTCCATTAGCTGCATTTAAACCTTTGCGAGGCGTATTCGGAAATATTGATGATGCTGCAATTCGTTCTGAGTTCCCGGAGAAAAATCGATTTAGCTGCGAACTGGTTGATGTTTGGATGACGCATATTGGTGGTTACCCGGGTAAATATTCTGCTTATGTTAAGCCAGAAATTTACACTAACCCACCGAAATTATTTATCACCGGACACTCTCATATTTTAAAAGTGATGTTCGATGAAAAAATAAAATGCTTGCATATAAACCCTGGTGCGGCGGGAAAACAGGGCTGGCACAAAGTGAGAACACTGATTAGATTTTGCATTTCTGAAGAAAATATTCATACCTTAGAAGTTATAGAGTTATCAGGTAGATAATGTAAAATATACACTAAGTATGGGTTTTGGGGTAGTCACATTAGGACAATTTATTATTGAAAAACAAGCAGATTTTCCCTATGCAAAAGGAGAACTTTCGAGGTTGTTACGGGATATTGCAATTGCTGCAAAAATTGTAAACAGGGAAATCAACAAAGCTGGTTTGGTTGATATGATTGGCCATGTAGGTACGATCAATATACAGGGTGAGAAACAAAAAAAACTTGATGTATATGCCGATCAACAATTTATAGCGGCCCTAACCAGTGGTGGCGAATGTTGTATCATTGCCACTGAAGAGGAGGAAGAGATTATTCATATTGAATCGCCTGTTTCTCAGAATGCTAAATACATTGTTTGCATTGACCCTATGGATGGATCATCCAATACGGATGTGAATGTAGCGGTGGGGACTGTTTTTTCAATTTATCGACGTAAATCTTTGGAAGGAAAGGCCAGTATTAAAGATGTGTTGCAGAAGGGTACGGAACAGGTGGCGGCTGGTTATATCATTTATGGCTCATCTACTATGTTGGTTTATACGACGGGGAAAGGTGTAAACGGATTTACCCTGGATCCTTCGATTGGCGAATTTTGTCTTTCTCACCCGGAAATGAAAATCCCTGAGAGTGGCATTACTTATTCTATTAATGAAGGGAATTATGTTCATTTCCCCGAGGGTGTTAAGCAATATATTAAATATTGCCAGGTGGAAGATGAAAGTACGGAAAGGCCTTATACGTCTCGGTATATTGGTTCTATGGTTGGTGATATCCACCGGAGCCTGATTAATGGTGGGATCTATATTTATCCTACCACTGCACGTTCACCAGAGGGTAAACTGCGGTTGCTTTACGAATGTAATCCGATGGCTTTTATTATTGAGCAGGCGGGGGGCAAAGCCAGTACGGGTTTTGAACGAATATTAGAAATTCAACCAACAGAGGTTCATCAACGTGTTCCTATTTTTATCGGTTCTATCAGGATGGTAGAAAAGGCAGAAGAAATGATGTTAAATGGTATTTCCAGATCTGATGCGGTAGAAGCTAAATTGGAAGGAATGGGTGTAATAGGCGGTATAGACTAACATTGAGGTTCTAATCATTTCCCATTATCTTCAAAAATAAACGAACTAAAGTTGTGGCTGTCTGATTGAATAAACTCTTCTGCAGCCACAAATTATAACATCTGGTTAAGTCCTCGTCATTAGTTTTACGTTTAAGTATTTTCGCTTAAACAAGCTTTCCATTTTCTTAAAGCATTTTATTTCGTTCTGCCTCAAAAAATGTGTCTATTGCCAGGTTTTGTTTGTCTTGTGAAGCGAATACCGCTAGTCTGTCGCAACGCTCATTTTCCGGGTGATCATTGTGGCCTTTAATCCAAATGAATTTTACCTTATGCAGTTTGTATAATTCGAGGAAGCGGATCCAAAGGTCCTTGTTTTTTTTATCCTTAAAGTTTTTAGTTACCCAACCAAAAAGCCATTTCTTTTCTACTGCATCTACTACATATTTTGAATCGGAGTAAACTGTTACTTCCTGATTTAAACTTTTTAGCGCTTCGAGGCCTTTAATTACCGCCAATAATTCCATGCGGTTATTGGTGGTCATTCTGAACCCGCCACTTAATTCTTTATAGTGTTGTCCTGCTCTTAAAATGGTTCCCCAACCGCCTGGTCCTGGGTTTCCACTGGCTGCTCCGTCTGTATAAATCTCAATCATAAACAGGGTAAAGTTATGTTTTTAGGTTTAAAACTGGTTGTTTTATATGGATGTGAAAAATTATTTTCATTTCAAATAATTGAATTTTAAGCAATTAAAAGTTTGTTATTAATTCTTTAATAAAAATATTTGCAGAGATTGGTAAAAATCGTACTTTTGTGACACTAAAAAATACGGTGGTTGTAGCTCAGTTGGTTAGAGTATTGGTTTGTGGTGCCGAGGGTCGTGGGTTCGAGCCCCATCAGCCACCCAGAATTTTGAAAGGTCTTGACATTACGTTGAGACCTTTTTTTGTTTTAACAGCATGCTCTTAAAATAGATTATTTATTTATTTCATCAATTGATCGTGTTCGGCATCTGGCTCCAATTTATTTCAATCTTCTAAAAATAAACGACTATTAAGGATCTACTAATTTGTGGGCTGAAAACTCAAACCTGACTTGAAAATATGATTGCGGGAATTCAGAAATCAAACTGATGATTATGATTTCAAAATCCATTTCCTTTCAAGTTGCTGTATTATTATTAAAGATCTGATCGAGCAAGATTTAAGTCTTATTTTTCTTTTGTTCGTATTTGTTTAGCCTTTGGCTGAAGGATAGTATTGCACAGGATCCTGGTGGCATCTTCATTTGTTGCCAAATATAGAGTAGCACATCAAACAGCATGCTCTCCTACACGAAGTAAAGACTAAGCATAGGTAGATTAAAGGTAGACTGGAGGCGGAGATAACGTGGACTGGAGGCGGGGTAAAGAAATTGATTTTTTTTGGATAAGAAGGAAAAATACTTTATTTAATTGATCATTCCCTTGCTTACGCTAATATACTCAATTATTATGGCTACATTAAATGGAATGATCAGTTTTTCTGGTAAACTGGGCTACCTTTTTTTACAATCGGGGAAAAACAAAAGTGGTGCGACAGCAGGTGAAGTCTTATCAGCTTTCTGAGAACAGCAAGAAAAGCGGTCGAGATTTTGGAGCGGCCAGTCGCACGGCAGCTTATATCAGAGCGGCCTTTTCGCCCCTCGTTGAACGATATGCGTATGGAGATCTGGTCAACCGCCTCAATAAAAGGGTGATGGAGATTTTTAAAAGTATCCCTAAAGAACATGTCGGAAATAAAAATCTCATTGATGGAAACTTAGGCCTGCTTCGGGGCTTTGAGTTTAATGTTGTTGCGCCTTTAAGTAAGCTATTGTTCCAACCTCTGGACGCTAAGATTCAGTCGCATGGGATACTTGAACTGGAATTTTCTAAAACTAAGCTTGAGCAATTTGTCCGGGTTATACGTAAGCCAGTTATGCGGTCCCTGCATCAATCCATTTATAAGTTGAGAACGTTAATTTAGATAGTTAGGCTGTAATGGATCATTGTAGCCTAACTATTTTATTTATGAATAAAACTTTTTCTAAAGCTGTTCGTAGTAACTCTCTAGACTAAAGTTAAGAGAACAAAAAAAAACAGTCCATGATAGGGACCGCCTGTAGCAAAATATAACAACATTAATTATTTCCTTAACACCGTAAGACATATTATTCTCCATGTTGAACTTGTCAAACATTGGGTTAGTTTATAAGGTCATCTAGCTTAAAAATTATACGGTTACTACTGGTGGCTTAAATAATAGCTGCTCGTCGGTTATTTGAAAACGAAATGTTAAAAATCATCAAAGAAGACCTTTGTGGAACATTTGAGCCAGCCAGGCTACTTTGTTCTCGTAATTTGGGAACCTTCCAAAAATGATAATTTCCTGCTCAAAGCTTTTGAAGGCAGCATGTAGCGTTTCGGCCAAAAATTGACTGTCTTCATCCGGAAGTTCCGAAATGTCCCTGTTTTCCATCCCCCAGTTAATGATTCTCTTAACAACAGCAATTTCATCTTCTGCAAATGCCCTTAATTTTATCAAAAATGAGGAAGGATTCTGCCTGAGATCATCAATTGCAAGTTTGTATTCACGAACCATTTCACGCAACTGCGTCAGTTTAGCCGAATTAAAAGCTTCAATATTAGCAGAAAAGGATTTCCTTTTGCTGATTGCCTGCTCGCTCTCCTGTAAACATTTGGAAAATATTTTATAACAGACAGCATCCAGAACTTCTTCTTTATTTTTGAAATAGTGGTATATGGTACTGCGACCCTTGCCGCATTCCTTCGAAATATCTTGCATGGAAACCCTCATATATCCATATCGTTGAAATACAGCCTGGGATGCACAAATAATCTCTTCTCTTACCGAATCGTTTTCCAACTTTCTCATACTCGACAAAAATACAATTAATGTTTATTAAGTGTCGTGTTGTAATGTTCTTTTATTTGCAATAGATGAATCTTTTGTTTTATGATAAATAAATTAATAAGTATGTGAATACAAAAAATGTATATTTGTCGAAATTTAAAGCTTTTTAGGATTTTAAATATGGTACTAGTACTTCGCTTAAAGCTTTTCTCAATTAAACTTTGGTAAATAAATCGACAAAAAAACATTAATTGTTTAAATTACAATGAAGACAACAACAACTTTAGCCGGAATTGCTTTCGCGATGATCGGTTTATTCGGTTGCGCTAATCAAGCAAAGCACAAACCTGTTCAGGATACATTAGCTGTTAATGTAGTGAATTTAAAAAGCGGGAACGACAACTTCACTGATCGTATCATATACGATGGAACCCTTGAAGCCGATAAAACGATTGAACTTAGTTTTCAAGTTTCAGGAACTATTTTAAGCTTTCCCGCACGTACTGGAGACTACATCAATAAAGGTCAGTTGGTTGCTGCGATAGATGAAACGATTTATCGTAATCAATATAATGCCGAGCTTGCCCAGGTTAAGCTTGCCAAAGAGAACTATACCCGTATTAATGAGGTTTTTAAAAAAGGTAGCATTGCTGAAATTAAGATGCTGGAAGCGAAATCAAATTATGAACAGCTTAATGCTGCGGCAACTGCGACCTATCAGAATATTGCTCACGCCCGTTTGTATTCGCCTGTTAGCGGTTATGTAGGTGAAAAAAAGGCTGAAGCAGGAGCGGTGGCCATTCCCGGACAGTCTGTATTACAATTACTAGATACCCGAATTCTCAAAGTAATTGTGGCAGTACCAGAAAGTGAAGTAAATCAGTACAAGGTAGGGACAACTGCTGATGTGAAAATTGATGCCCTGGGTAGTCAGCCCTTGTCTGGTAAAGTGACTGAGGTTGGTGTTCTTGCGCTAAATGGTAGCGCGAATTACAATATCACCATTACCATTGCCAATTCTGGCGGTAAATTGAAACCTGGTATGCTTTGCAAAGTGTTATTTAAAAAATCCACTTCAAATAAAGCCTCAGTAGCAGATTCGAGTAAGGTGATTGTCCCGGTTCAATCTGTTCAGGTAGATGAAAAAGGGAATAGATTTGTTTATATCATTAGTAATGAGAATAAAGCTATCAGGAAAAATGTAGAGGTAGGAACACTTTATACCAATGGTGTTGCTATTCGGTCCGGACTTTCGGGAGATGAGCGGATTATCACTTCTGGCTATCAGAAACTTGCAGATCAAAGCCCCGTAACGATAAACAAATAAGCATAGAGATGAAAAAGAAATCCAATCTGATAGAATGGGCCATGGAATTCCATGTGTTCCCACTTTCCTTATCTGCAGTACTGGTTATTATAGGAATTGTAGCATTTTTTAATATGTCGCGAAATGAATTCCCTGACTTCACCATCAGACAAGGACTTATTGTAGGTCAATACCCAGGTGCCTCCTCCAAACAAGTAGAAGAACAACTAACTAAAAAAGTAGAGGAATATTTGTTCAGTAACAACGAGGTTAATAAAAAGAAGACCTATTCTTTTTCCAGAGATGGACAAATGTTTGTCTTCTTAGAAGTTGCTGATAACCTGAATGCCATACAAACTAAGACTTTCTGGAATAAGATCAAAAATGGCATGCTCATCTTGCAAAGCCAGCTACCAAAAGAAGTTAAAGGATTTTATATCGATAGTGATTTTGGAAATACATCTGCATTATTGATGTCGGTAGAATCGAAAACCAGGCCATACAAGGAGCTTTTGAGAAACGTAGAAGATATTGAAGCTGAATTGAGGCAGGTACAGGATGTGGCTAAAATTTCCCATACAGGAAATCTTAACGAGCAAATCACTATTTATGTAGATAATAATAAGCTACTGCAAAAAGGGGTTTCTGTTAGCAATATCATGCAGGTTCTTCAAAACGAAGGTGCAATAAATGCAACAGGTAAAGAAGAAGGGGCGGTAGTTGATCAACCGATCCATGTGAACACCTATTATAAGTCAGAGGCTGAACTGTCCGACCAGATTATCAGGCAGGATGCAAACGGCAATGCTATCCGCTTGCGCGACGTGGCAACACTGAAGCGTGAATACGATGAGCCAGAAAGTTATGTTACCTCGAATGGAACCAAATCAATCATCATTTCGCTTGAAATGATAACCGGAAAAAACATTGTAAGCTTTGGCAAAGAGCTCGAAAAACACATAGAAAAAGTAAGTGCGCATTTGCCATCCGATGTGAAACTGGTGAAACTGGCCGATCAGCCCGAAGTAGTTGATGATTCCATCAGTCACTTTATGAAGGAATTTGCTTTTGCACTTGTTGGGGTTATTTTTATTGCGGTGCTCTTATTACCTTTAAGGGTAGCAGCAGTTGCAGCGGCAACCATCCCGATTACGATATTAGCCACGCTTGCCATTATGTATATGTTTGGTATCGAGTTGGATACGGTTACCCTTGCGGCATTAATAGTTGTGCTGGGTATTGTGGTGGATGATCCGATTGTGGTTATCGACAGCCATGTAGAAAAACTCGATCACGGTTTATCAGTATGGGCCGCGGCGAGAGAAAGTGCCAAGGAATTATTTCCTTCAGTATTTACTGCAACGCTGGCCATTTCGGCAACCTTTATTCCACTGGCATTTTTTATGGTTGGGGTTTCAAAAGATTTTATCTTACTTTTTCCAGTTACCATCGTCATCGCATTGACCCTTTCATTGATCATTTCGATGATGATTGTTCCTTTCTTCAATACTTTATTTATTACGAAGGGATTATTGCATAATAAAGATGATTCTAAAAGATCGTTTCTAGACAGGTTACAGGATTTCTTCAATGGACATATTGGGAACTCCATGAAACACTACAAAATCACTGTTTTTTTAGGCGCACTTGCAATTATTACAGGTATTGGCATTATGGGTATTCTGCCACAGCAGTTGTTTCCAAAGGTAGAACGAAACCAGTTTGCGATGGAAATTTACCTGCCATCAGGTTATAGACTTACCCAGACTGATAGTGTAGTTAAAAGTATGGAACGGATTCTTAAAAAGGATAAACGAATCCTTAATTATACCAGTTTTATAGGAAGTAGTTCACCGCGTTTCCACTCGGTGTATGCCCCAAATCTACCAGCTAAAAACTATGCACAGATTTTAATAAAGACAGAGTCTGAAGAGGCAACAGAAGAGGTTATTACTGAATATGAATCCAAATATGGTAATCTTTTTCCTTCTGCATTTGTGCGCATGAAACAATTGAATATGATTAATGCCCTGGCGCCAATTGAGGTTAGGATTAGTGGAAATAATTTGGCTGACCTGAAAAAAGTAGCACAGGAGGTATCGGCAATAGGTAAGAAGCACCCGGAAGTAAACTGGGTAAGAACAGATTTTAATGAGCCACAGCCTACATTGGCACTGGATATTAAGAATGCAGATGCGGCAAGGTTAGGTCTAGGGAAAAATGATATCGCAAATGCAGTGCTGATGCATTCAGAAGGGATAGTTGCAACCCAGCTTTGGGAAAATACCTATGCCGTGGATGTGAAGATAAAATCGCCAAAAGCGTCAAGAAGTAATCTTGATGACCTTAGGAATCTGAATGTCGTGTCTCCTAAAACACAATCAATTATCCCGCTCAGACAGGTTGCAGACGTTAATTTTGAATGGAACGACGGTCAGATTACACGGAGAAACAGTGTACGCACGTTAACGGTTCGAATGGACGTTACCCAAAAAGCGGTTGCCAATGCAGTATTGATGGACTTCATGCCTGAATTAGATAAAATAAAGCTTCCAAAAGATGTTGCTGTTACTTATGGCGGAGAATTAGAACTTCAGGGTGAAAATCAGGGGCCGATGGGTATTGCCCTGGGCGTGAGTATTGTCCTTATTTTTCTGATCTTATTGTGGCATTTTAAACATCTTAAACACGCTATACTCAGTATCACAACAATGCCGCTAAGTATCCTGGGGGCGTCGTTTGGATTGTTTGTAGCTGGATATCCTTTTGGTTTTACTTCATTCCTTGGGCTCCTGGCTTTATGTGGTATTGTGGTACGGAACGGGATTATACTGATTGATCATGCTGAAGAACTGAGGATTCATGAAGGGAAATCAGTATTTGAGGCAGCCAAGCTTTCTGCCGAGCGCCGGATGCGTCCGATCTTCCTGACTTCTTCTGCAGCAGCAGTGGGTGTGATCCCAATGGTCATCAGCAGATCATCCCTTTGGGGGCCGTTAGGAACGGTTATTTGCTTTGGACTGATTGTTTCCATGCTTTTAACACTATTTATTCTCCCAACACTTTATTGGTTATTCTTCCGTAAAGAGGATCAAAACCAGCCGGAAAAAGAAACATCTGAATCAGTACATGCTTAAGGATATGACCATGAAATTTTTATTATATTATATAACCTTTGTCGGATTCCTGGGCGCTACTGCCCAAACCCACACGGTTTCACTAGAACTGAGTAAGCAAGCTGCAATAGCTTATAGTTATTCACTTAAAAATAGTGAATTAAGGATTAATTCTTCCAAAACCGATGTTTTGGCAGCTAAGTCTGATTACCTTCCTTCCGTTAGCGGTACGGGTATTGGCTTATATGGCTTTAAGGATTTGGTAGCTGCTTTGCCACCACTTTTAAATGAAGGCATAAATAATCTATACCTGGTTGGTGTAACGGGTACGGAAACCTTATATGCGGGAGGAAAGATCAAAACTGGAAACGAACTTGCTGCGTTGCAACTTGAAGTTAGTCAGATCAGGAAAAAACAATCACTAGATTCTGTAATCCTTTTAACGGAGCAAAAATACTGGAACCTCGTAAACATACAGGAGCAGCAGAAAACTATATTGGTTAATGAAGCCTTACTGAACGTAGTACTAAAAACGCAAAAAGATATGCTGGCATCTGGTTTAATTGCCCGCAATGATCTGCTTAAGGTTAAGGTGCAGCTAAGTGAGTTATTGGTCAATAAGAGCAAGTTGCAAAATGGCCGCAGGGTTGCGCTGCTTGACTTCTCTATGTATACCGGTCTAACATTTGATTCATTATTGGTGATGCAGGATACCCTGGATAAAAACTCGATGCCAGCTATGTTGGCACTTCGTCCGGATACCAATATCACTCAAAACCCTAATTATGTTCTGCTTGATAAACGGATAAAAGGAGAGGCATTGCAAACCCGTCTGGCTAAAGGAGATAATCGTCCGACTTTGGCGCTTGGCGTAAGTGCTTCGCAGGTTGGCTCCATAAACAGTGGCCTGGGCAGTAGTTTTGCTCCATCAGCATTAGTCACTTTCAGTGTTCCAATCTCCAGCGGACTCTGGGGAAGGGGAAAACAAAAAGTTGCGCAGCGTAGAATCAGCGAGCAGATTGCAAAAAACGATTTTATAGATGGTCAGAATCAGATAAAAATAGGAATAACACGTTATTGGTATGATGTGAAAGATCAGCTGGTTCAGATTTCATTTGCGAAAGATAACCTTGAACTTGCCACAGAAAACCTAAAGGTAAATCAGGATAATTATAAATCAGGACTAGCAACAATTTCTGACGTATTGGATGCACAAGCGGCCTATCAGCAGGCATCCAGTACTGTTGCCACAGCCTTTTCTGATTTTTATGTAAAATCGGCTGTTTACCATTACGTTACTTCAAAAGTGGCTCCCTGATCGTAAGCGATATCCTGACTAAAAAATATTTCATTGGAGAGCGAAAAACTTTAGAGGCTGAAAATGCAAATAGTAAAATTGATTCCGGAAAATAGCGCAACAGATAAATGCTGAAAAACAAAGGGCAACAGATCGTTGATGCAGCGATCAGGCGCTTCATTTATTATGGAATTGCAAAGACGACAATGGAAGATATTGCGCAAGATATAGCCCTTGCCAAGCCATCTTTATATCATTATTTTGATAGCAAGAATCACTTGGTAAGGGTGGTATTTGATCATGTTTTGAATGAATACCTTTGTCTTTTAAATGCCATAAAATTAAATCAATCATTAGAGCGGATTTTAGACGAGGTGATCAAAATACAGCGGAGATTATTTCAAAAATATGCTCTGCTCGGTTGCTCAAAAGATCTTTTTTTTAATCCTAAAGATAAAATTCTGAACCATAAGTTCCTTAAAATTAAATTCATTCATATAAACTTCTTAACAAACGTATTTCATGCTGAAAGTAGAAAGATAGAGGTTCAATCGGAAAATATTGACAAATTGGTGGATCTCTATTTCAGTTGCATGTATGGAATGTTTTTAAATCATTTCTTTCAAAAGCAAACGGTAATTTCTATCGCTCATCGTCAACATCTTCATCTCTATCAGCATGCCAGGATGTTCTCATCTATTTTTATAAAAGGGCTTAAGGTTTGATACTTGTTAATTTTATTGTCAGCATTTTTTTATGATCAATTTTTTAGGGAAGATAACCGCTGATGGTATTCATGGGTTGTTAGCGCGTAATTTATTTTTATATTTGGTGCTACTCTGAATATTTCTAAAATCAACATATGATGATATCGCCATGATCACTCAAAAACTAGAACAAAATATGCAATTTCCATTAAACATGGGCAAAAGTTCTAGTTTTGAGCAGGTTTATATGACCTATTTTCACGCATTAAGATTTTTATCAGTCGCACCATATCTATTGATGATGCCGAAGATATCCTCGAGGACTTATTTGCGAGATTATGGAATAAAAAACCGACTTTCGAAAATGAAATCCACTTAAAGGGTTTTCTGTATCGCGCTGCTGATAATGCAAGAAAAGATTTCCTAAAATCACACCGGATCTCGCGAACCGACTTTCTGGAAAACCAGAATTTGATGGAGGTGGAAAACTACAATACTGATCAGATCAAATCAGAAGTTTACGGAGAACTTTACAGGGCAATAAATAATTTGCCGAGCCAGTGCAGAACCATAATTTCATTAAGTTACATCGAAGGGCTTAATAATAAGGAGATTGCAGACCAGCTCGGGTTGAGTGAACAGTCTGTAAAAAACACAAAAGTGAGGGCGATAAAAATATTGAAACAAGAACTTCCTTTTAAAATCGTTGTAATCTTGCTATCGGCAATAAATTAATATATTTTTTACCGATAGGTACTTTTCTGCTTGTTGATCGTAATGTAAGGGCAAAAGACCCCAACATGTTCCTAAAACAAGAACTAGCAAACGACCGTATTACTTATCTGATTACTAATGCCATTAATGGTCGGTTGACTCAGCAGGAGTTGATCGAGTTAGATGAGTGGAGGAAAGAGAAAGCAGCGCATGAAGCGCTCTTTAATGATATCTCTTCCGAATCTTTATCCATCCATGATCAGTGGCAAAAGTCAGATAGTCAACTAGGGTTTGCAAAATTACAAGGCCGGTTAAAGACTGAGAAAAAACGCAGACTTTATACTATTTTGAGTAGTGCAGCAGAAATTGTCATCATCTTATTTACATTTGGGATTTTGCTGCCTCGCAAAAATCCTGAAACTGATGCCATCCTGTTCCTGGCTGCAAAAAATATCACTTCAGCAAGACACGGGGCAACGCTTACCGTTAGCGGTTTAAAGATAGACTTAAGTGTAAACCGATCAGGCCTCGTGGTAAGTGAGCATGGTTTGGGCTTTGAAGATGGCGCAAGTTTAGATCAGTTAAAGGATACCAAAATTTTAACTAAAGAACTTATAGCCACTACTGCTAAAGGTTTTACTTATCATCTGACACTTTCTGACGGTACCAAGGTGTGGCTAAATGCAAATAGTAGCTTAAAATTCCCTTCAACATTTTTACATGCATCAACCAGAGAGGTCAGACTGGAAGGAGAAGCTTATTTTCAGGTTAAACACATTTCATCACAGCCATTTATAGTTCATACCGTCAGATCGACCACAAAGGATATTGGTACATCTTTCAATATCAAAGATTATCCCAATGATGCTATGGCCACATCTACACTTGAAGAAGGTTCTACACTTGTTTGGGCAAATATAACCGGAAAGTCTGAATCAAAGCAAAATGGAATAATTTTAACACCAGGCCATCAGGCCTCAATATCGCAGGAGAAATTAAATATTGCCGCTGTTGATCTGGAAGAAGACCTGGCCTGGAAAAATGGATATTTCCGTTTTAATAATCAAAAATTTACAGAAATCATGAAAAATCTATCGAGATGGTACGATATCGATGTTGAATTTGAAGGAAAAAATTCTAATGAAGGTCTTTATGGTACCATTTCACGGGATAAAAATTTATATGAAGTATTAAGAATGCTGGAAGATACCAAACAAGTAAAATTTCTGGTTAAAGGAAGGAGGGTAATCGTAAGCACAGAGAAATAAGTCACTTCCCATCTGAAAAAAAGGCCTTCCAGCTCGCAACCGGAAAGCCCCAAAATACTTGGGATGAAACAATTAAGTTCAACTAACCGCAAAAGCTCATCGTCAATAGCGTGCAAGAGCTGATGCAAATAAACCAAGCAAACAAATGTACATTTTTTACCAAACAAAACTAAAGGCTGAATACACAGTCTTCAGGAGATTTATGTTGATCATGAGGCTAACCACCATCATACTAATATCTGCAATTCTACAAGTATCCGCCAGTAGTTATGCTCAGAAAGTTACCCTGAATGAGCGAAATATTAAGCTGACGGATCTGTTCAATAAGATCCGCACGCAGACAGGTCTCGATTTTTTGTTTTCTGAAAGTACCTTAAAAGGGTCTGGCAGAGTAAGCATTAAGGCTGACAATCAAGATATCCGTGTGGTTCTTGAGAAGGTTTTCAACGGATTGCCCTTCGAATATCGGATGGAAAACCGTTCTGTCATTATTTCAAGAGTTGAGAAATCTTTTATTGAGAAAGTAATCGCTCCATTAATGGCAATTGACCTCACTGGCCGGGTAACCAGTGAGAAAGGGCAGGTGCTGGCAGGAGCAAGCATCACAGTTAAAGGAACCTCCTTAAAGGTGAGAACCGACCAGTATGGAAATTTTTCGATCAAAGGCTTACCCTCGGTGGCAGTAATTATAATCTCATTTGTAGGCTATATTGATAGAGAGGTGAAAGTTGAGGTGCCAAATATCAACATTACACTGGAGGTTGATGAAACCTCACTTCAGGAAGTTCAGATCAATAAGGGATATTATTCGACAACTAAAAAACTCAACACGGGTTCTTCAGTACAAATCACATCTGCACAATTGGAAAGGCAACCAATTTCTAACCCACTTCAAGCCCTGCAAGGACTCATTCCCTGCATGCAGATTCGCCAGACTTCAGGAATGGCGGGTGCTGCAACCACCGTTTTAATTCGAGGAAGAAATTCGGTCAACTCTGGCTTGATTCCGCTATATGTTATTGATGGCATGCCCTTTAGTGGAGTGCCGGTTGATCAACAGGTAGGCTCCGGGGCAACCATTCTTGGCGGACAACCCAATGGTGCCACAGATCCACTTAGTAACATTAATCCGGCTGATATTAAAACCATAACTGTCTTAAAAGATGCCGATGCAACAGCTATTTATGGCTCACGTGGTGCAAATGGCGTTGTCCTAATTACTACTAAGCGTGCCGGTAAAGGACGCCCAACCTTTAATGTAAATTATTCAATCGGTTTGTCCGAAGTTGTCAATCAACGCGGACTCCTCTCATCTGAAGATTATCTTGCCCTGAGACGAAGAGCTTTTGTAAACGACAATAGAACGCCTACAGCTGCGCTAGCACCTGATTTAGTGCTATGGGATCCATCAGCCAATACAAACTATCAGGATATGCTGATCGGTAATACAGCAAAGCAGCATGACGCCAATGCTTCACTCTCCATGGGAAATGAACTTTCCTCTTTATTGCTCAGTGCGCCTGAAAACATTGACCACTTTTTTTTGTTCTAGGACTTAGAAACTGTCTAAATTTCATACTAAGATCAACTTGCGATGTTTTGGTGGCCTTTGTTGAGGGAAATACTTCGAAAGTTTTTGGTATTATCAAAACTGACGAAATTCTTCAGCGCACAGGCTTTGGAAAATTCGTAAGTTGATAAATTATAATTTTTAAACAGCTTCTTAGATATAACCGAATGAAAAAACTATACTTTCTAACATGTTGCATGCTTTTTTTAACTTTAACACTCTTTGCTCAGGAGAAGAAAAGCAAATCCTACAATCTATTTCGCCCGGTTCCAAAAGCTGAACTGAGGGAGATGGAAACCGAAAGACCTGATGTTACAGAGTCTCCGATCACCTTAGATGCCGGCCATTTTCAGTATGAAAGTGATCTTTTCAGGCTGGAAAGAGAGCCGGGAGAAGATGCTCAGACCAATACTTATCTTTTTAATCAGGCTAACCTGAAATTGGGACTTACTCATTCAACAGCTGTTCAGCTTGTGGTTCAAAGCTTCGTTTACCAAAGGGAAAAGTCTATAGACGATGGAACGATAGCACGTTCTCATGGATTTGGAGACCTTACCTTGCGCATTAAGCAGAATTTCTTAGGAAATGATAAGGGGGATTTTGCGATAGCAGTAATACCTTATCTTAAATTTCCGACCTCGCATGTGGAAGAGGAGAACCGCTACGAAGGAGGGCTTATTATACCTATGTCTCTGAAACTTCCCCGCGAATGGAATGTGGGCATGCAGATAGAGGTAGACAGGTTGCAGGATACTGAAGGTGCGGGATTGCATACCGAAATCCTTCAGTCTTTTACCATCGGACATAGCCTTATGGATCATGTTACCGGAATTGCAGAGACCTATTATAGATATGATCTCTCTCATCACCATTGGGGTAATTTTTTAAATGCCGCCTTGCAGGTCGAACTTGCAAAGGATGTTAAGCTGGATGGTGGACTAAACTATGGAATCCAGCATGATGCGATGAAGAGTTACTTTCTTGGCCTGTCTTTCAGGCTTTAGGTGATTAGCACAAAAAGTAGGTTCTTTGTAAAGGTGTAATTTTCAAAGATTTTGATTATTGATATTTAAATTATGCCTTGTTACAGATTAGTAACGAGGCATAATTTTTAATAGTGGTTTGCTCTTTTTATTGCCTTGTAATTTCTTGTTGATCATGTAGATTTGTTCAGCTATTTAATTAACAAAAAGTGTTCGAATATATTATTTGCAAAGATGCTAAAGTATTTTATTCAAGCTTACCATTTTTTCCGACTCATTCTTTTCTACTTATAAAGACTGCCTGTTTGGTTTAAGCTCCTCATTGTTTAAACCTGTAATTTGATGAAATTCATGTATGAATTGTTCAACCTGTTTGCTGGTTCGAAGTGATGCTATGGTTAACAGATCGGTTTTGTCAGGCGATTCCGGATTTTTGAACCTTAAGTTGACTGCGGTTCTGGTGTAAATAAAATTTGTGTAGATCCGTACGGTTTCGATTCTGATAAAGTCCTTGAAATGATAATGTTTATTTAAATAACTTAAGATTCCGGTTCTTTCAATGGTTTGCGCTGTTTTATTGAAAATGAGTTTTGTAAATGCTGCAGCGATACAAAAGAATCCAAATAGGAAGAAGGCTGTACCGCCTAAAAAGGCTCCGATTGGGCTTTTAAAAATCAAAGTAAAAAACATCACACTGAATAAAATAAAAAACGCACCCAGTATGATTACTCCTGTTTTTTTGCTTTTTAAGAGATAGGAATCATTATTATAAACAAAGTATTGATAGGAAAGCATAACTGGTGGGGCTATAGTATTTAAAAGTTTATGTTGTTGCTTATATGTTGTAAAGGCAATTGTATTGGCATTATGCGTTGTTAATTTAGCGGCTCCGGATTTTTGGCTGGCGTAGTTTGAAACTTTGTGTTTTAAAATACCATTATCCTGACACTTTTGGCCGCCTTCATCAATCGCCACTTGGATTTTATTTCATTCTTCCCTGTACTCAGTATAGATGAATTGATCCCTCTGCCTAACAAAATGAGGCGGATGGTTAAAACTATATTTCATCATATTTGATTTTGTAAAGAGCTGTCTCATAAATGAACAAGTTGTCGAAACGCCATAAACGGCTTTTTTACAAGTCCTTTGAAAGGCTCAGGATGACATTTGGTATTTATGAGACAGCTTACATTTGTCTTTCTTATTTCTTGCTTTTTTGCTGTTCCTTATATTCCTGCAAAAACTTGGTAGGGGTGCAATTATCAGATAGGTCTTTTGCATAGGTAATATACATCGGTGATTTTTGCATATTATTTTCTTTAGGAAGGTATATTTCGTAGTTGTTGTTCCTCAAAGTCATGATAATATATGCTTTACCTTTGTAAGTAATTTCATAATCTGCCTTACCGTTGTAGTTCTCTACCTTGGCTTTAAATATTTTTCCTGCCCAGGAATGGTCAATATCATAAACCCCTATGAGTACTTCGTTATTTTTGTCGGGGCCATAGCGTGCAGTAGTAACGATCAGACCTTCCTCGCCTCTGAAAGTTTTACAATATTTTCCCATTTCGGTCTGCTGCGCGGCGGCGCTGAAGCTGATCAATATTGCGCATACCATAGTAGTGATGCTGAGTAATTTTTTCATTGTTTTTTAAGTTTTAAATTGTTAAATTAAATCAAAGATGCTCCATATCCGTAAGGCCTACAATAACACTTTTGTATCAATTCTGGTTTTAATTATCTAACACTTACCACACGAAACGGGCATGCTGTAATGGTGTGCCATCATACCTTTGTATGAGTTTACGGGTAGCTGCATTTATTTACCTTTGTATGGCTACGGATATTTAATGTAGCATTGTAAACATATATGCGATTATGTAGAAAATATTCTTGTTGCCGGGTGCTTTCAGGCATATCCTTATTGTTGCTTGCAATGATCATCTTAGGTGCCTGCAGACGAGATTTATCTTCTGGCAATATTCCTTTTTACAAACGGAGTGTAAGCGTTTCATTAAAGCCGCTGATTAATGCAGCCATTGACAAGGCAAAAGCGGACCCTGTAGGTGCTATTCATCTTTATGAAAAGGCACTTGCTGCTGCCAAATTGCATAAAGATGAAGTAGCACAGGTAAAGAGTTACCGCATATTGGTGTTTTACTACAGCATTTACAAAAATGATTTTACCCATGCAATAGCCCTTTCAGATGCATCTATTGTATTGGCAAAAAAAATAAACGATCCTAATACGTATAGTGACCTGTATGCCTCAAGGGCAGTAGCTTACAGCGTAGCCGGCAAACTGAATGAAGCTGCGGATGCAAGTACAACGGCACTTTAATATCTGCAGCAGGACAAAGCTCCGGACAGTTTAAAAAATTTTCCGCTTTATAATAACCTGGCTGTTTTACATACGCAGTTGGGTAACTATAAACTCGCCGTGGAAAATGCCGGTAAGTTTTTAAACCACTACGCGCCTTTAAAGGATACCGCAAGAATGATTGGGGCTTATCAAACGATGAGCAATGCCTATTACCAGGCAAACGATACGGTTAATTTTCGTATTACTGCCAGGAGTGCGCAGGCATTGCAACGGGATTATAGTGATAAAACAAAGGAATATCTTGTAAACTCCCTTATGGTGGCTATGTATAAAAGCACCAAAAATTACGATAGTGCAAAGGTTATATCCGAACAAATGTTAAAATCGGATACTAATATTAATACCCCCAGGCATTTTGAAACTTTAACGCAGATAATGGAAATAGCCGACCACGCTAATGATACGGCTTATGCGGCGAATATATTGAAAAAGGGCGTTCCGATGGAACAGCTTTTGGATGAAAACCTGCTACCGCTTTCGTTGAGGAAGAATGTTTTTGATGGGTATTACAAAATACTTAAAATGACAGGCAATACGGAATTGGCAAAAGTTTGTGTAGAGCAGGCTTACCGACTTGCGGGCGAACTGCGTAAGCAGGAAATAAATAAAGACCTTGAAAAATATGAAATCGAACGCAAAAAAGTGATGCAGGAAAACGTATTGCTTAGCAAAAACCTAGAGCTAACCCGGAAAAGCAATACCATTACCATTTTGACCTTGAGCGCTGGTTTGCTTGCCCTGGCGGGAACTGGTTTTTTGATAAGTTATCGCAGAAAAATACAAATAGAGAAAAACCGTTTTGAGCTGCTGGAAAAGGAGCAGCAATGGAAACAAGGCAAAGCTGTACTAGAAATGCAACTCGTAGAACGCACCCGAATTGCTCAAGAATTGCATGACGACTTGGGCGCATCCCTTACTTCTATAGCGCTGAGTACCGAATTGTTGAAAAGAAAACATCCTCAATTGGATACAAGGGAGATCAGCATTATAGCCGATAACTCTGCGCAGTTGATCGATCAAATGAACCAGATTGTATGGACATTAAATAATAATAATGACACGCTTCAAAGTCTGCTGGCCTACATACGCAAGTTTGCCGCGGAGTTTATGAATGAAGCAGGTATTCACTTTACCATGCACTTACCCCAACCCATTGCCGAGCATAATTTGGATGGCAGTGTACGCCGAAATCTTTTTCTTACTGTAAAGGAGGCGCTTCATAATATAGTAAAACATGCTGAGGCCACAGCCGTAATCCTTCAAGTAACCATTACTAATACAAACCAGTTAAGCCTACACCTGGCGGACAATGGAAAAGGGATGATCGAGAAAAATGAAGGAATTGTTTTGGGCAATGGCTTGCGTAATATGAATGCAAATATGCAAACCATTGGCGGCACTATTATTTGGGTAAATAACCCTGGTGGGGGAACAAGCATTACAGTTACTTATTTTTTAAAAACATAACTAATGAAAAGATTAATTACCATAGCTATTGTAGAGGACCATGCATCTATTAGGGAAATGTTGCAATCTATCATAGCAATGGAAGATAGCTACTTATGCACTGGTGTATTTGGAAATGGAGAAGATGCACTGAAAGGGATCCCAGAGCTGCAGCCAGATGTAGTACTGATGGATATCGGACTGCCAGGAATGAGCGGCATAGACTGTATAAAGCAATTAAAACCTACCTGCCCGCGTACAGAATTTTTAATATGCACGATATACGATGAGGATGAAAAAGTGTTTCAGGCTTTGGAATATGGTGCATCATCTTATATCCTCAAAAGGAGCAAGCCTGAGTTTTTATTGCAATCTATTCTTGAGGTGCACGATGGTGGTAGCCCGATGAGTCCTGATATTGCACGCAAACTGGTACAACGTTTCCAACAAAAAGAAAATAAAAATGCAGCGGCGCTCACGATTACCCCAAGGGAAAAAGAGATTTTAGAACTGCTTTCTCAAGGGCTTTTTTATAAAGAAGCATCGGATCAATTGGGCATTTCAATCAATACCCTTAAGCGCCACATTTACAACATGTACCAAAAACTACAGGTAGATAATAAAACAGAAGCTATTAACAAGGTTTTTGGGAAATAGGTTAATAACGGTTAATTTATAAATATTAAAGTTAAGAAAGACTTAACTCCTTAATTTTCTCCTTAATAAATGTTTCCTTATCTTTTTTTACCTCAGCAATCATTTCTTTTCTTTCTGAAGGGAGGTTGAAATATTTGTCAGCCCATAAATTTATCTCGACCATGATTGGAAGCAGGTCGATACCTTTTTGAGTGAGCTTGTATAATACTTTTGCTTTGCTTTCGGGATGATCTTGTTTGGTAATTATTCCATTGGCTTCCAACATTTGTAATCTGGCAGCCAGGATATTTGTTGCAATTTTTTCTTCAGATTTTAGGAAATCACCATAAGTGCATTGTTTAGCATGCATTAAATCTCTAATGATCAGCAAAGACCATTTGTCACCCCAGATATCCAATGAGCAGCTAATGGGACATTCAGACCTCTTTTTTATCTCTATCATAAATATTTAATAAAATCACTTGCAAATTGAAAGTTGTTTATATATTTGTACTTGCAAAATGCAAGCAAATTTACGTAATTAAATTATCAATATCATGAAAACAACTGGAAATACCATATTTATTAGCGGCGGAAGTGCTGGAATTGGCTTAGCCATCGCTAAAAAATTTAATGCAGCAGGTAACAAAATCATCATCAATGGCCGAAGTGAAGAACGTCTTCAAAGTGCTTTGAAAGAACTGAACAATGCTGTGGCGATACAAGGAGATTTGTCTATACAAGCAGACCGGATCCGTATTGCAGCAGAATTAAAAAACAATCATCTTGATTTAAACATCATTATAAACAATGCTGGTGCTGCCTTTATGAATGATTTGACTGACCAGAACAATCATGCTGCTGAGAAAGCACATCAGGAAATTAATACCAACTACATCAGTATCATAGATTTTACGGCCCTAATTTTACCATTACTTTTGCAACAGGATGATGCAGCAATTGTGAATGTTTCTTCAATAGCTGTTTTTAGATCAAATAAATACTTACCAACTTATTCAGCAAGTAAGGCGGCATTGCACCATTATACACAAGGCCTTAGAGATACATTTTCTGAAACTGCGCAACTTAATGTGTATGAGCTTTATCCTCCTTTGGTCAACACTGAATTTTCTGCAGAGATTGGTGGTGCTAATGGTATTCCTCCATCTGAGGTAGCGGATGAGTTGTTTGCAGCGATGGAAATAAATCAATTTGAAGTTCCGGTAGGAGATAGTAAAAAAATACATGCTTTGATTAATCCATTAATAGAAGGGATGAATCATTAATTCTTCCTAAGAGATAAAAGTTAGAAAATATGAATTTAAATGGGAAAACGATCCTGATTACAGGTGGGGCATCGGGCATAGGGCTAGAAGCTGCCAAACAGTTTTTAACGATTGGTGCGAAAGTAATTATCACTGGAAGAAATCAATTAAAGCTGGATGCTGCTAAAAAATTATACCCGGCTATAACCGCTATACAAAGTGATTCAGGAAATGAAGCAGATGCTGAATTGCTTTATCATAAAGTGAAAGAATTGGGTGGTGTTGATATTTTGTACAACAATGCTGCAGTGCTGGTTCCTCCGTTAAACCTTGGTATTGCGAATAAAAAACATATTGAGGGTGCTGCATATGAAATGGAAGTTAACTATCTGGGTGTAATCAGGTTAAATAACCTTTTTCTTGATATGCTCAAGTCCAGATCGGAAGCTGCAATCATTAACACTACATCAATTCTGAGTCAGGCTCCATCTTTAATTGAAGCTACTTATTCTTCATCAAAAACAGCACTGGCTTTTTATACGGTATCACTTCGTGAACATTTAAAGATTATTGGAAGTAAAGTGAAAATTTTTGAACTGATCCCGCCACTTGTTGCAACGGAAATGACTGCGGAGAGAAAGGATAAAAAAATATCTCCTGAGGAAATGGTGAAAGGCTTGATCAAGGGTTTATCAAAGAACCATTATACCATTCGTGTTGGCGATGCAAAATTGTTTAATCTGGTGAATAGGTTTTTACCTAAAACAGCCTTTAATATACTCAATCCAAAAAAAGATCATCATCTCTTAAAAAATTAAAATGAAAGCATTTATCATTAACCAATATACCAAAGATGGTCTTCAGCTTGCCGATGTTCCTGTGCCGAAAATTAGTGAGCATGAAGTTCTGATAGAGGTTTACGCAGCAAGCGTTAATCTTTTGGATAAAAAAATTAAAACAGGGGAGTTTAAATTGATCCTGCCTTACAAATTTCCACTTATTTTAGGGCATGATGTAGCAGGCGTAATTACGCAGGTTGGAAAAAATGTAAAGCAATTTAAGGTAGGTGATGAAGTGTATTCACGTCCATCGGATTTCGGCATCGGTACATTTGCAGCATTTATTTCAATTAATGAAAAGGATGTAGCCCTTAAACCAAAAAACCTTTCTATGGAAGAGGCTGCTTCTATTCCTTTAGTAGCATTAACTGCCTGGCAGGCTTTGGTAGAAAAGGCAAAGCTTAAAAAGGGACAAAAAGTGTTTATTCAGGCGGGCTCTGGTGGCGTAGGTACTGTTGCGATACAATTGGCTAAACATTTTGGGGCAACTGTTGCGGCAACTGCAAGTGAAAAAAGCTTTGGTATGTTGAAAGACCTTGGAGCAGATGTGCTGATTGATTACAAAAAGCAGGATTTTGAAACCATCCTGAAAGATTATGATGTGGTGTTGAATAGCCAGGATAATAAAACACTTGAAAAATCTTTAAAGATCTTAAGGCCTGGAGGAAAGGTCATCTCTATTTCAGGTCCGCCAACACCTGATTTTGCTAGATCTATTGGAGCCCCTTGGTTTGTGAGGATAATCTTATCTTTAATAAGTGCTGGTATTCGTAGAAAAGCCAAGAGATTAGGCATTGACTATTCATTTCTGTTTATGAAGGCACATGGCAAACAGTTAAATGAAATTTCCAAACTAATTGAACAGGGGGTGCTCAGGCCAGTAGTAGATCAGGTATTTTCATTTAATGAAACTAATGAAGCACTGGAATATGTAGCGAGTGGGCGTGCCAAAGGAAAAGTAGTCGTTAAAATAAAATAAAGTTTTGTTATTAAATGATGATGTTATTGCCAGTGTGTAATTCGATTATTTCTTTTGGGAAAGATAGCAATATGACCAATTAGGGCAATGAATTTTGGCGTTTGATAAAGGTGGACGGTAGATGGAAAATTATAAGTGTTGTTTACTCTTAAGAATTGGCTGCGTACTATTTCGTCCACTGGAGCGGTAATTAATCGAGGAGTTTACCCTCATCATCACTAAATTAACGTACTATACCTGGAAGCAGATCGCTTAAAGATCATCATACCTGTAACATTTTGAACTCATTTCCTTTTGGATGATTTCAAAATCAAAAAGTTGATGGATCGAACCTCATAGCCTTTTTATGTTTACCTTTGTAAGGTGAAAGGTAAACTTCTATACTTCATGGCTATATTCTTCTTCTTTGGTGATTCTGCTATGGGAGAAGTACTGAAGCTTCCGCTGTTAGCCGCACATTATAGAGAACATCTTCAGCGGAATCCCGCTATGGGAACTATTGAATTTCTCTCCATGCATTATTGGGGCAAGGATATTCAGGATCATGATAGTAGTCAGGATATGAGGCTTCCCTTCAAGAACCTGGCACATTCACAAGGCACTATGCTTTTTTGTAACCATCAATCTGTTCTGATGTTTGGCGGTATAACAGAAAGCACTGGTAAATCCAATTTCCTTTATCTGGATAAGCCATATCATTTGCTGTTATCCAAACAGTTCAGGCCTCCGCAATAGCTAATTATTTCTTTCTGTTCTATTCGTATCCCACCTTCGCACTCCTGTACCTGCGTTAGGTAAGTTTTTGTAACTTTTTTTTGTAATTATTTATGGAGCCCTTAAAAAGAAGTCCATCTGCGGAAGCTATCCGCACCACCCAATTGGGGATTATTATTAGCATTGCGCTAATCTTTGTTAAAGGCATTGCCGGCCATCTTGGCCAGTCTTATGCCCTCATTGCTGACGCTACTGAATCCGGGGCCGATGTAATCAGCTCTGGCCTTTTATGGATAGCATTGAAATATGCCCAGCGTCCGCCTGATAAAGGGCATCCATATGGCCATGGAAAGGCTGAGCCGGTTGCGGCCATTTTGATTGGTTTTTTTCTGCTTGCAGCTGCGGGATGGATTGCCTATCATTCTATAGGGTTCATTAATGCGCCGCATGAGTTGCCCAAAAAATATACGCTTTTTGTACTTGCAGCAGTTGTAATTGTGAAAGAAATACTATTCAGGTATGTTCATGCAGTGGGTAAGCGGATTGGAAGTCAGGCGGTAATTGCAGATGCCTATCATCACAGGAGTGACGCCATTACTTCTATTGCTGCATTCATTGGTATTTCTGCCGCACTGGTTCTAGGCAAGGGGTATGAAGGTCTGGATGATTGGGCAGCACTTTTTGCCTGCATTTTTATTATTTACAATGCCTTTAAAATCATCAGGCCGGCATTTGAGGAGATTATGGACAAGGCACCTTCTGATGAACTGGTATCTGCCATCAGTCACATTGCATCGCTCCATATTGAAGTGAAAAGGGTTGAAAAGTGTTATGTGAGGAAAATGGGGCTGGATTATTATGTCGATATGCATATCGAGGTGGACGGAAACATTAATGTATTTCATGGCCATGCTGTTGCCCATCAGGTAAAGGACGAGCTATTGGCGTCAGCATTGCATATAAAGGATGCCCTCATTCACGTTGAACCCTATATTCAAGAGGGATTAAGAGAGAAAAGAGATTAAACCTGGCGAGTAGGCTCATTCATTGGGCATTGGCCTTAACCATCTTATTTTTGTTGTTAACTATTTTTTTAAGATTTTCAAAAGCTTAAAAGATTTTAGCTCATACATTCTGATCCGTTTATCAATGTATCGGTTTGATATATAAGGCAGGATTATCCTTATCCAGGAGATCCTTGCCTTGTTTTATTTCTGCTGTTTTCAAAAGGAAGTTGCGGAACTGTTTTTAATGTTTAGAGGGGGGCAGGTGAAGAAATAGCGCTAATTTTATAATCATTTATCGCTGCTAATTTGGAGACCAATTCAGCATACTGCAATAACAGCTCATCGTTTCTAAAGTGTTTTTTCTCATTAGATTTTGTGAATAGTCAGATAGGAACAATATTTTGTGTTTTGTTATATTAATTGTAATATTGCGATATAAAATTATGGGACTTACAAAATCTGAAATATTTACCGAAGAGCAAAACAGATTGTCAACCTTGCTTAAAGCGATGGCTCACCCTGCACGGATCGCAATTTTGCAAAGAATTTTGGCATCGAATACCTGTATATGTGGAGATTTAGTGGAGGAATTAGGACTTGCGCAACCTACTATATCTCAACATTTGAAAGAGTTAAAGCTTGCCGGAATTATTCAGGGTACTGTTGAAGGCGTAAGTATCTGTTATTGTATTAATCCAGTAACATGGAAGTTATTGAAGGATCAATTGGGAATCTTTTTTGAATCTTACAAAGGCGAAGTATCTTGTTGCTAAGCCTTTTTTTTAAATCAAATCAATCGTATAATTGCAATATTATAAAAGACAAATACTCACATTATGAAATTATCAGCAATAAAAGACATTCTTAGTCAGGTAGAAGGTGTTCATTTCCAGTTGGAGAATGGAGCGATAGTTCCAGAACATTTTCATGTTACGGAAGTAGGGGTGATCACTAAAAATTTTATCGACTGCGGAGGAACTGTTCGCCATGAAAAAGTTGCCAACTTCCAATTATGGGATGCAGACGATTTGGAGCACAGGTTAAAACCTAAAAAATTACTGGACATTATAGGTTTATCAGAAAAAGTATTGGGCATGGAAGATTCAGAAATTGAGGTGGAATACCAGGCTGAAACTATTGGTAAATATGATTTAGCCTTTGATGGGACCAATTTTATCTTGATTGCTAAAAAAACTGCTTGTTTAGCCATGGATAAATGTGGTATACCTGAACCTGCGAAAAAGGCTGGATTGGTTAATCTTGCCGGCCCTGCAAATTCATGTACTCCTGGTGGTGGCTGCTGTTAATAAACTGAATTTGATCATTATTGATAGGTTTTAACACCCCGGTCTGCGACCCCACCCCTCTGAAAGAGGGGAATTACGATCGCCATTCCCCTCCAATGCATTGGAGCGTGCCCAAAGTGTAGTATAAATAACCCGTCAAATGGTATTGTAAGGCATGTTATTAATAGAACTAGGGTGAATACTATCCATAAAAATTAAATCAAAGAAGTTTTTCTAATGGATTGATCATTGGACGAACTGACCTAAATTAAAAATCAGTGAAAAAAGTTCTTGTGCTTTGTACAGGCAATAGTTGTAGAAGCCAGATTGCTGAAGGCTATTTAAGAAATTTCGCAGGCGATGTTGCGGATATTTATAGTGCCGGAATTGAAACTCATGGGGTAAATCAGAAGGCCATCCAAACCATGAAGGCAGATGGCATTGATATTTCCGGACACACTTCTAATCACATCAATGAATACATGGATATTGAATTTGATTATATCATCACTGTATGTGATCACGCAAAGGAAAGTTGCCCTTATTTCCCTAGCAAAGCGGTAAAGCTGCATCAGAATTTTCCTGATCCGGCTAAAGCTACTGGAACTGAATCAGAAATTGATGTGGAATTTGAACGTGTAAGAAACATCATCAAGGGTTATACTCAGGCTTTTACGCAGCAATATCTTAAATTGTAATACGGTCTTTGATAGCAATATAAATCCTACTTCATATTTCAGGGAAAAATACTTTGGCTTAAGTTCAGCTACCTGATATTTGTACAGAAGTTATTTTTATAAAACCATAATCACATGATGAAAAAATCAGGCTGGTTTTAAAAATGTATATTTGAAGTTTTAGGGAGTAAGATGGAAAAAACAACTATAGAAAAAATCCTGGCGCCTGTGAGCCACTTTATTCATCTGGAATATACCAGTGGAATAGTCTTATTGATCAGCGTGATTATTGCTATCGCCTGGGCAAATTCACCATTCCATGAATTCTATGAACACTTGTGGCATATTAATTTTTCTGTAGGGTTTGATAAATTCATGCTCAGCCATCCGCTGCATATATGGATCAATGATGGCTTGATGGCTATATTTTTCTTTGTAATTGGTCTTGAACTCAAGCGGGAATTTATGGAAGGAGAGCTTTCATCACTTCAAAAGGCCTCTCTGCCCATGACTGCAGCTTTGGGGGGGATGCTTGTTCCGGCAGCTATTTATTTTTTCATTAATAGTGGAACTGATGCAGGGCATGGTTGGGGGATTCCGATGGCGACTGATATTGCATTTGCACTGGCTTTACTTTCTATGGCAAGTAAGCGTATACCTGTTTCTTTAAAGATTTTTCTTTCTGCTCTTGCTGTAGCAGATGATCTTGGGGCAGTGTTGGTTATTGCTTTCTTTTATACCGACGAGATTAACTTTGTACCATTGGCCATTGGAGCAGGGTTTTTGATTTTATTAATGGTGGGAAACCGAATAGGAATCAGAAGTACGATATTTTATCTTATTCTGGGCATTTGCGTTTGGATTGGGTTTTTGCTTTCTGGTGTGCATGCAACCATTGCCGGAGTTTTGGTTGCTTTTACTATACCTGCTGTAACCAGAATTGATGAACAGATTTATTCTAGCAATTTGCGAAAGCTTTCTTATGATTTTGAGGTTGATATACCGGAGAGGGGAAACCTGATTACGCCTGAACAAAACAAGACCATCCAAAAAGTAAAAACTTTAAGTATGGCTGCTGAAACACCTCTTCAGACTATCGAGCATGCGCTCCATCCCTGGGTTGCCTTTGGTATTATGCCACTTTTTGCATTGGCTAATGCGGGAATAGTGATCGGTGCGGATTTCTTTAGCTCTATTGCAAATCCAGTTTCAATCGGTGTAGCGGCCGGTTTAATTATAGGTAAATTTTCTGGCATTTTGTTTTTTTGCTGGATAATGGTAAAGTTTCGTTTATCTAAATTACCGGAAGGGGCGAACTGGAAACACATCGCTGGCGTAGCATTGTTAGCGGGTATTGGGTTTACGATGTCGCTTTTCATTAGTGGACTAGCCTTTGAAAATCCGGTTTTTATTGATCAGGCTAAATATGGGATCTTAATTGCCTCCATTTTTGCAGGCATTTTAGGAACAATTGTTTTAAAAAATGTTGGCAAATCCAGTAGTGATCCCAAAATCAACCATTTAACTAAAAATAATAGCTGAAAGAAACCAAGACTCTTCCATCTATTAAATTCATTATTTCTCTTGTTTATGTATTATAGATCGTCCTATAGCTTTAGGCTCTTTAAAGGCATAAATAAGTTTATGGAGGATTTGCAAATAATTGTATCTTTGCCACAATCGAAATGAGAAAAAATCAACAAGTTTTAAATAACCCTGTGACAAAGCCCTGAATTCTTTCAGTGTAATCTTCCCCCTTAGCTTGTTCAATTGCTGAGGAAATATCCGTTATATTTTATTTTTTACTTTAATTTTTCTGGTATGTTTTTACGTACACGTTTTTTTGATTTTTCTCAAAAAGTCAACTATAAAACCGAAGTTTTGGCTGGTATTACCGTGGCTATGACCATGATGCCTGAATCACTTTCATTTGCTATTTTGGCTGGTTTCCCTCCACTGGTTGGACTATATGCTGCTTTTATTATGGGTTTGGTCACTGCAGTTTTGGGCGGTCGGCCAGGTTTGATTTCCGGAGGTGCAGGTGCCGTGGTGGTGGTACTCATCGCTTTAATGAAGGCTCATGGGATTGAACATGTATTTGCTGCTGTAGCATTGGCTGGGGTGGTGCAAATTTTAGTTGGTGTTTTTAAGCTTGGCAAGTTTATACGGCTGGTACCTCAACCTGTGATGTATGGCTTTGTAAATGGCTTGGCTGTAATCATTTTTATGGCTCAACTTGAGCAATTTAAAACTGTTATCAATGGAAAAGAGACTTGGTTAACTGGCCAGCCTTTACTCATTATGGGTGGCCTTGTTGCATTAACTATAGCCATTGTAGTTTTCTTTCCTAAAGTAACAAAAGCTGTTCCGCCATCACTCGTAGCCATCATTGTGGTATTCCTGGTAGTATTGGGATTTGGAATCCATACGAAGACGGTTAGTGATATTGCTTCGGTGAGTGGGGGTTTTCCACCTTTTCACATCCCTCAAATACCATTTACATTGGAAACTTTTCAGATTATTTTACCTTATGCGGCTATAATGGCAGGGGTTGGACTTACAGAAGGACTCCTTACACTCAATCTTGTAGATGAAATTACAGGAACCAGAGGGAATGGTAACCGTGAATCTATAGCGCAAGGCATTGCCAATATCTTAAATGGATTTTTCTATGGCATGGGTGGCTGCCCAATGATTGCTCAAACTTTGGTTAATCTTTCAGCTGGGGCAAGGGCACGTTTATCTGGAATTGTTGCGGCACTTACTATTTTGCTGATCATCTTATTCGGAGCGCCGATAATTGGACTGCTTCCGATGGCTGCCTTAACAGGTGTAATGATCATGGTTGCGATAGGGACTTTTGAATGGGTGAGTTTCAGAATCATAAATAAGATGCCGAAACAGGATATCTTCGTAGGTATCCTGGTAGCTGTAATCACCGTGTGGTTGCATAATCTGGCCCTGGCCGTGTTAATTGGTGTTATCATTTCGGCACTGGTATTTGCCTGGGAGAGTGCTAAAAGAATTAGGGCAAGAAAATATGTAGACCATGACGGCGTAAAACATTATGAAATATATGGGCCTCTGTTTTTTGGTTCTGTAACTGCTTTTTTAGAAAAATTTGATGTAGCAGGAGACCCAGATACGGTGATTATTGATTTTAAAGATAGCAGGGTTACGGATATGTCTGCAATTGAAGCGCTTAATAAACTTACGGAAAGATACCATGTGGCAGGTAAGAAACTTCATCTTAAACACCTTAGCCAGGATTGTCTTCTGCTATTAAAAAATGCATCTGAAGTGATTGATGTTAATATTTATGAAGACCCAAGTTATAGAATTGTAGCTGATCACGCATAGGGCATTTAATAATGGTCTATTGTGCAGCGTTGCACAATACAAAGAAATTAAAATAACTTATTAACTGCTGGCAAAGACTATTTAGTCTTTGCCAGCAAAAGCCAGGATTGATTTGCCTGGTTTTTACATTGTATATCACTTGCCCTTTAAATAATTAGCTATAAATGGGGCAGTTTTGCTGTTTTTACATTTTGCCAGGCCATCTAAAGTTCCGGTGTAAATGATTTTTCCACCTGCATCACCTGCACCTGGTCCAACATCAACTAGCCAGTCGCTTTGTGCGATTACCTGCATATCATGTTCTACCAGTACAACAGTATTTCCGGCATCAGCCAGCTTATGAAGCTGAATCAATAACCGTTCAACATCAGCAGGGTGCAAGCCAGTAGTTGGTTCATCCAGGATGTAAATGGCAGATCCTTTCTGACTTTTTTGAAGTTCGGTAGCCAGTTTAATACGTTGGGCCTCTCCACCAGAAAGTTCTGTAGCGGCTTGCCCTAGCTTCAGGTATCCGAGTCCAACTTCCCTAACAATATCCAATGCCCGGTAGATAAGCGGATCTTCATCAAAAAAATTGCAGGCTTCCTCTACAGTCATTTCCAATACCTGGGCAATGTTCTTTCCTTTATAAATTACTTCAAGTGTATCTGAATTATACCGGGTGCCTTTACAGGTGGGGCAGGGTGTATAAACACTTGGAAGAAAGAGCAGTTCAACCATTACAAAACCTTCGCCAAGGCAATGGGGACAGCGTCCTTTTGCTACGTTAAATGAAAATCGACCGGCATCGTATTTGCGCTTTTTGGCTAGTGGCACTTCAGCAAAACGTTTTCTTACATGGTCAAAAAGCCCAGTATATGTGGCCAGATTTGATCTGGGCGTGCGTCCGATTGGGCGCTGGTCTACTACAATAAGCCTTGAAAGCTGTTCCAGCCCTGCTGTTATGCTTCCTTTAATTGAAGCGGTATCATTAATTTGTGGTCCATCTGTAATTTCTTCTGGCTGAGTTTCTAGTTTTTGATGAAGGCCATTTGCAACCAGTTCTACCAGCAACTGGCTCACCAAACTGCTCTTTCCTGAGCCAGATATTCCAGTTACACAAGTCATTACGCCTAATGGAAAATCGATATTCAAATTCTTTAGGTTGTGACGGGAGCCTCCTTTGATGCTCAGCCAGCCTGTAGGTATTCGAGGATTAGTGATTTTCCTCACTTCCTGATTAAAAAGGAAAGCTGAAGTTTGCGATTCTTTAACCTTTTTTAGCCCTTCAGGCAGTCCACTATACAAAATGTAACCACCCTGTTTACCAGCCATAGGGCCAACATCAATAATCCAATCTGCATGTTTAATCACCTCAAGCTCATGTTCAACTACAAATATGGTATTCCCGGCAGCCTTCAATTTATCTAGAATACCCAATAAGGCTCTGGTATCTGCGGGATGAAGTCCAGCTGAAGGTTCATCAAGCACATAAATGACTCCAAATAAATTAGAATGCACCTGGGTAGCGAGTCTCAGGCGTTGAAGCTCTCCGGGAGAAAGGGTAGGTGTGGTACGTTCCATGCTCAGGTAGCCAAGCCCAAGCTCTAGCATTACTTTAATCCGCGAAAGGATATCTGAAGAAATACGACCGGTAACGATTTGCTTTTCTGACGCTCCCTTATCTTTTCCTGATTGGGCATACTTTTCGAAAATGATGGCCAGTTCAGCCAAAGAAAGGCCGGAGATCGTAGCAATATCTTTTCCATCAAATTTAACGGAAAGTGATTCTTTTCTAAGTCTCTTACCTTCGCAAAGTGGACAGGTAGCACTACGCATATACTGGCTTACTCTTTTTTTCATCAGTTCAGATTGACTGGATGAGAAGGTTTTAAGAATATATGGCTTAGCACCGATGAAAGTGCCCATGTAATCGGGTGTTCTTTTATTTTTGATTGCTGCTGCGGTTTCTTTTGGTGAAAATCCCGGATATACCGGAACCGTAGGTGTTTCCTCGGTAAAGAGAATCCATTCGCGATCTTTTTTGGGAAGGTCTTTCCATGGAATATCAACATTGTAGCCCATCGATACCAGAATATCACGCTGGTTTTGGCCCTGCCAGGCCAGCGGCCATGATGCAATTGCCCGCTCCCGGATAGTCAGCTCATCATTAGGTACCATGGTACTTTCGGTGATCTCAAACACACTGCCTAATCCATGGCATTCAGGGCATGCGCCCTGTGGTGTATTTGGTGAAAAACCTTCGGCATATATGATTCCCTGATGTTTAGGATAATCTCCAGCTCTCGAAAAAAGCATCCTCATCAGATTCGACAAGGTAGTAACACTTCCTACAGAAGACCGGGTGCTTGCTCCACCTCGTTGTTGCTGAAGGGCTACCGCTGGTGGAAGACCGTCTATCGTATCTACATCAGGTACACTCATTTGGTTAAACAGCCTTCTGGCATATGGAGAAACAGACTCCAGATATCTTCGTTGTGCCTCGGCATACAATGTTCCAAAGGCGAGTGAAGATTTTCCTGAACCGGATACACCGGTAAATACCACCAGTTTATCTCGGGGAATGTCCAGGTTAATATCTTTTAAATTATTTTCTCTGGCTCCACGAACCCTGATCATGCTACTCTGCTTATCTATTGTCATTACTTTCTTGAGTGACTTTCAATTTTATTTATGCAACAATAGAGACCAGACTAAGTTTTTAATTTTGTGTATGTTTTAGCTGTATGATCTTGATGCTTATCACCATTTGTGATGTGATATCGTTAGCAAGGCATTTTTGTACCTGCTCTCGGATTTTCCATTATTCGGCGATCAGCCCATTCCTTTAATTCGTTGATCAATGGAATAAGCTCTTTGGCATTGGCTGTTAGGGAATATTCAACCTTTGGCGGAATCTCCAGGTATGCTTTACGGTTAACCATTTCATCCTGTTCGAGTTCTCTTAATGTTTGGGTGAGCATTTTGGTTGTAATTCCTTTGAGCAGTCTTTTCAATTCGCCATATCTTAATACCTGATGTAAATGAAGGTACCACAAAATTCTGCCACGGTATTTGCCACCAATCCTTTGGAATGCAAAATCAACGGCGCAATAAGGTTCGTCTTTTTCCTTTCTCATTTTTTTTATCAATTTATGTAGCTGATTTTCAGTAATAGAATATAAAAAGTATGTAGGATACTAAAAAGTGCATACTTGACGCAAAGATATCAATATGATAGATTTGAAGAAAAAAAATGGACAGAAGAACAGCATTATTAAGATTTGCCGGACTCGCACTTATCGGGTTCACAGATATTAGAAGTTTAGTGGCTAAACCTCTAAACGCTATAGGGAAGAGAAGGAATAGTTTTCACCAGTTCAAACTTGGTGAATTGGACCTAATGGTAGTCAGCGATGGCCGAATTGTAATGAAGCCAGTTCAGCCGAATTTTGCGCCAGGTATTAATTCAAGATTGGTTGAACGGGAGTTAGTGCGTAATTTTGCGTCAACAGACCATATTGAATTGGGTATTAATATCTTAGTGATTAAATCCAAAGACAGAACGATTTTACTGGATAGCGGATGTGGCGCAAATTTTGGTGAATTATCTGGTGGGTTAATTAAGAATATGTTGAAAGCCGGCATCAATCCGGAAGACGTAACTGATGTGGTGATTACCCATGCACACCCAGATCATATTGGTGGATTAACCGGGACAGATAATCAATTGTTATTTCCTAAAGCAAAGGTTTATTTATCACGCATTGAGCATGATTTCTGGTTATCAGAAAATCCTGATTTTTCAAAAAGTAAGCTCACTGACCAGCAGCTGATCAAGTTTGTAAAAGATGTAGCTAAAAAAAATATGAATGCTTTGGGCGAGAAATTACATCTTTTTGAAGATGGTGATACGCTACTTGATTGTATCACCATGCAATTGGCACCAGGCCATACGCCGGGTCATTGTGTGGCAAAAATTTTCTCTAAAGGGGAGTTGCTTTACCATATTGCAGATTTGGTTCATTCAGCAGCCTTAGTGGTAGCGCACCCTGAGTGGGGTTTTGAAGGAGACAGCAATTTTAATCAGGCGGTACAAACCAGAAGAAAAGTGATGAATGAATTAGCGGAATCGCGATCGCTGATTTTTTCTTATCATTTGCCATGGCCGGGCTTAGGGCATGTACGCAAGAAAGGTAATGCATTTGAATGGGTGCAGCAAATGACTATGGTGCCGGATTAATCATCATGAAATTGATCTGTTAGGCTTTTGTGAGCTATTTTATCGTTGCTTAATAAGCCTGTCTGTATCAGCGTATTCACTTGATACTGTTTCCATCACTTGTGTTTTGAAAACCCAAAGCTTCATCATAGGATAGTTAAAGCCGTACGAAACAATACTGTCTATCAATAAACGTCCGATACGGTAATCGAGGTTAAAACACTTTTGTAAGATATACGTTCCGGCTGATTTTAGGGAAATACTTCCCAGTACAACGGCTGCGAATTTGATGAGTTGGTTTCTTGGAGATGCAACATACTCTGCTTCATTATTAAATGCCCAGAACCTATTGATACAAAAATTAACAATGCCGCCCAATGTTCCGGAAAGCAGGATGGAAATGGTAAAGTGAATGCCCAGAATTTCAGTAAAAAGGATCATAAGGCCATAATCTGTTAATCCACCAGCAAATGCAGATACCTGGGCTTTTAGAAAAACCAAAATTGATTTCTTTTTACTCATGTTTTGCATATGATATTTCCTAATTGATCAGAAGCAGCTCTGATAACGGCTTCAACTAGTCTTTATTAATCTGTTAAGGTTTGATTTCTCTTTCTTTGCGATCCCTGTCATTTCCAAGTTCCAATAACGCATTTGTATCTTTCAGGTTAACTACCAATAAGATCACTGTAGTAATTAGGGCAGAATAGGTGATTGATCCTGGGATAGCGGTTTCAAAGAGCAAGATGATTGCAATAATGACGCGGAGTTCTGTAGGCCCTAAAAGACCTGCATCAATTCGATAAACACCCAAAATCTTATATCGGAGCAGTGAGATAATCATAGACCAGCCATAACATACCACGAAGATAAAGCCTAAAATTCTTGTAGAATCTGCTGCATAAAAATAATACCCCATTCCAATCAGGATGATGCTTAGCCAATCCATAATAATGTCTAATGCAAATCCGTACCATTTTCTGGCGATGCCACGATAATATGCCAATCTTCCATCAAGCGAATCACCGAACCAGTTGATAAAAAGTCCAATAATTCCGATCGGTAAAAATACATTTCCAAAATTCGCACCCAAAAGAAAGGCTGTACATACTATAATAGAACCAAACATGCCTACTCCAGTCATGATATTTGGCGAAATAAAGCCAGGTATCTTTCCGAGTAAGAAATGAATAAATTGTTGTTCTCCTGCTCTTAAAATGTTTGTTCTTTTTCTATCTGCGAAAATCTGTGCCCGTTCTGTTGTAATATCTTTCATTTAATTTAATGACCAAAGGCTAAAAGCCAGTATGGCTGTTTCAGGTCTGATCAGCTTTCCACTGATTTTTCCGGGCAAAGACTTGATCAGGGTAAGCTGACGTTTTAGTTTGCCCGTTCGCGCAAGATAAGTCAAAAATAGGATTATTAGCATATGTTATTTGACTATTCCAGCGAAACGCTGATAAAATACAGTTGGACTATTCTCATTTTTAGGTACATATTTTCCGGCAATGATTGGAATGTAAATGACTCTTCTTCGACTTGTTTCACCTCTGAGAGAAGATTGTGCTACGCGGTGCCAAAGCCTTCCATCATGTACGGTTAAATCTCCGGCTTCAGGCAAAATGGAAATTTCATCTTTATCTGGGCGGTTATCCAGAAAATATTTTTTACGGAAAAGCATTTGATAAATACTTTGCTTATGCGTACCCGGGATGATTTTTAAACCACCATTTTCTTCGGTTTGGGTACTTAAATGTACACCAACATTTAACATCGGGTTCAGTTTGCCACCATAAAAAATGTCTCTCAAACCATCTGTATGCCATCCCATTTTGGTGAAACCACTTTCCGGGCCGTTAACGTAGTGGTTAAAGACCATCCCATCTTTTTCTTCTATGCCCAGTCTGGAATCTTCTCCTGCCAATGGCAATAAGGACGATAATCTTGGGTCCAATAATAATCCGCTTAAGGTTTTATGGTGTTGGTTGATAAATGCGAAGCGTTGTACAATTTTTTCACCATTTATATCCTTTCCATATTTTATGGGAACACCATTAACTTTTTGGATATCAGCATTAATCCATTTTTGCTGAACTTCTTTTGAAGCCTGGATAATGGATTCAACAGTTGGTTTGGTAATGAAATTTTTGAAGTGTATGAATCCGTGAATATTAAAAAATTCTACCTGTTGATCGGTGAGTTTTTCTGATAAGGTAAAGGTTGGATACGATGATGCCATTGAAATCAATTTAATAGTTGGAAATGAAGAATTGGTAGAAAAGAAAATTATGCGCAGCAACAACACATTCGCATTCGCGATGAGTTTTGTACCGACAAATAAAACAGCTGCGCTTTATTATACATAATCTATGGATTTTGTAGTGTATGATACAAACTTAACATTTTTTTAATATTCTTAAGAACAATGTAGCGTTTTTTTTTCTGATTAAAATTTTTAAATAAATAGTTGTTGATAAAAAATGAGGTTGGTTGGTTAGGGGGTTAGTTGTTTAGTTGTTTAGTTGTTTAGGGGGTTAGGGGGTTAGTTGTTTAGATGGTTAGATGCCGCTTGAAGACTGACGAAATTTCCCCAGCCCACAAATCTTTCAAAATTTCGTAAGTCGGGTTAACTTAACTTGCGAAGTTTCAAAGGCCTGGAGAGAGGAAGAACTTCGCCAGTTTGTTGTGATTGATTGGGAGTAGATGGTTAGGGGTTTAGGTGGTTAGTTGTTTAGATGGTTAGATGCCGCTTGAAGACTGACGAAATTTCCCCAGCTCACAAATCCTTCAAAATTTCGTAAGTCGGGTTAACTTAACTTGCGAAGTTTCAAAGGCCTGGAGAGAGGAAGAACTTCGCCAGTTTGTTGTGATTGATTGGGGGTAGATGGTTAGGGGTTTAGGTGGTTAGTTGTTTAGATGGTTAGATGCCGCTTGAAGACTGACGAAGTTTTCCTGGCACACAACCTATCAAAACTTCGTAAGTCGGGTTAACTTAACTTGCAAAGTTTCAAAGGCCTGGAGGGAGGAAGAACTTCGCCAGTTTATTGTGATTGATTGGGGGTAGATGGTTAGGGGGTTAGGTGGTTAGATAGTTTAAGAGGGTTAGTTGTTTAGATAACTGCGAGAAGACTGACGAAATTTCCCCAGCCCACAAATCTTTCAAAACTTCGTAAGTCGGGTTAACTTAAATTGCGAAGTTTCAAAGGCCTGGAGGAAGGATTGGGGTTAGATGGTTAGGGGTTTAGGGGGTTAGTTGTTTAGGAGGTTAGATGCAGCTAGAAGACTGACGAAATTTCCCTGGTACACAACCCATCAAAACTTCGTCAGTCAAGATTTAAGAAAAACACTAAAGGTTAGTGCTTACGAGCTTACGGGTGACCGGATCCTCCGGTTGCTCCATAGATTTGCCCGGTAGAAAAACTGGCATCATTTGCGGCCAATTGAACATAAATAGAAGCCAATTCAGCTGGTTGCCCGGGGCGACCCAATGGTGTGTCTTTCCCAAACGCTTTTAATTTTTCTGGTGTAGAACCTCCGCCCATTTGCAAGGGTGTCCAGATGGGGCCAGGTGCTACACCATTTACACGTATTCCTTTTGGGCCAAGTTGCTTGGCCAGTGATTTTAAAAAGTTGGTGGTCGCTGCTTTTGTTTGTGCATAATCATATAAATCAGCTGATGGATCTGTAGCTTGTACGGATGTAGTGCCGATAATAGAAGAACCTGGCTTTAAATAAGGTAACGCAGCTTTGAAAATCCAAAAGGGTGCATAAATATTGGTTTTAATCGTCCAGTCGAATTGCTCGGTGGTAATATCCATAATGGAAGGATTGGATTGTTGACGGGCAGCATTACTGATTACAATATCTAAACCATCTAGCTGTTTGGCTGCTTCATCTACCAATTTTTTGCAGAAGTTTTCATCCCTCAGGTCTCCGGGAATAGCCACCGCTTTTCTTCCGGCTTTTTTAATTAATTCTACTACTTCGCGTGCATCAGGTTCTTCCTGTGGCAGGTAATTAATGGCTACATCGGCACCTTCACGTGCATAGGCAATAGCGGCTGCTCGCCCCATACCCGAATCGCCACCAGTAATTAGTGCCTTTCTACCCATTAAACGACCGGAACCTTTATAACTGGTTTCGCCATGATCTGGTTTAGGGTCCATTTTACTCGCTAATGCCGGCCAGGGTTGATTTTGATGAATAAAAGGTGGTTGTGGGTATTTTGTTGTAGGGTCTTGCAAATCCGCAGGGCCGAATTTAATATCTTCAGGCACTGCGGCATTACTTAAAATAGGAGAAGCTGCAACGGCAGCCATTGCTAAACTCAGGCCTCCTAAAGCCTTACGTCTGCTCATTTTTTCATTTTCCATGATGATCTTTTTCTTAGGTATACCTTTATAACCCACTTAATTTTTTTAAGTTTCAGAATTTTGATCAATGGTAATATTTAAATCAAGTGAAGAAATCACATCACCATAGCAAATTTAAAAGCTAACGAATTTTACACCTAAGCTCACCCAACGGGATGGGAGGGGAATAGCACCAATTTCATAATATTGAGTATCGAAAATGTTTTGCGCATCCACATATATTGTGAATTTCTGAATAGCCTGGCTAATGCGCATATCATTAATCCAATAAGTTGATCCTGCAAATCGCTGGTTGAAACGTGTAGCCACTAATAAAGTAAAATTATGGTATTTAAAATCTATGGTGTTGGTTACCTGATGTTTCAAGGAAGCCAGCTGATATTTTGAGGCAATTCCAGGCTGCATATCTCCAAACTTCGAGTCAAGATAAGAATAGGCCAGATTAATATTCATCTTCGAATTTTCTGACACGTCTAAGCTATAGTTTGAACGAAGATTAATTCCCTTCGTGATCATGGTGCCTAAATTATTGGCTTCAAATGGTTCAGTGCTAAGCACTCTGGTATAATCAATAAAATCGGTGATTCTTCTATAGAAAAAGTTGGCGTTAAAAGTAAAATCTCCTTTGGCAATTTTAAAGCCCATTTCACTTTGAAAGGCATTTTCAGGCTTTACATTTGGGTTACCAATGTTTCCTGGCCGCTGGTTCAGATAAAGATCGGTAAAGGACGGCAACCTTTGACTGGTTCCGATACTACCGATAATTTTAAAAACATCTGTAAAAGAATAACTGGCATCCAGACCTGGATAAACCTGCCATTTATAAGCGGAGTTATAGTTTACATATGTACCTAGATTGATATTTAGTTTTTCAGTGAGGAAAGTCCGGTATTGAGCATATATCCCCACATTCTCCCTTTGGTGTTTACCAATGTTGGAAGAATTGATGGCATCACTTCTCAACTCTGCACCTAAGCCTAATTCACCTCCTTTGGTTTTATAGGTACTGTTTACTTCTGCCGCAAGTGAATGCGTGCTGTGTTTGCTAATGCCTGCGTTAGGATTGGTATCGCCAAAATAGCGGTAGTCATCAAAGTTGTAGCGATAACTCAATCTTGGCATGAGTATCCATTTTTCTGAAAGCTTGTGTTTGGATTGCACACTGGCCAATGTGGTTTGTACGGCTTCAGTAGAGTTCCGGTCTCCTGGTGCAGCATAAAATCCATTGGCACCGAACTCATTTTTAGTGTAACCAAATGAAGTCATGATTTCATTTGCACTATCAATCTGAACACTGCCCTGGTAAAGTAATTTGAGGTTTTCAAATTGGGTATTAAAGCGGTAACCATTGCTTTGATCACGTGAGCCAAAAATAGAATGCTGATTGTTCTTTTTACTTAACACTGCTCCGGCCTGAATGCCTGCACCATAAAATGTTTTTCCGTTACCTTCTGCATTTTTTTTAAAATTTGAACCTGCATATGAATCAATCAGAAAGCCAGACTTGGTAAATTTTTTGGTGATAATGTTAATGGCCCCGGTTAGGCTGTTAATGCCGTAAATTCGGGCAGCAGGTCCACGAACAATTTCAATCCGCTCAATTGCTTCTACCGGAATAGGCAGATTTAGCATGTTATGTGCCGTTTGCGTATCAATAATTTTAATGCCATTTAACAGCACAACTGTTTGCTCAAAACTTCCGCCATCAATACTAATATCTGCCTGACTACCAAAAGGCCCTCTTTGCCTTAAATCTACACCATTGGCATATTGCAAAAGCTCTTGAATTGTGCGGCCGGGCAATTTGGCAATCATGGCCTGATCAATGATATAAACATTTCTGTTTTGTTTGGATACGGGTGTATGGAAACCATTCTCATTAATCACCACATCTTTAAAGGTGATAACGGTATCTTGCTTTTGTTGAGCATATAGGTTAATACACCAAAAAAGTGGTATAGCCAGGTAAATTTTTTTCATTCCTTATAATTTTCAGCAAAAGTACTACCTTTCCGTACCACTAAAGTATACCAGTTTTAATATAATGGATAGTCCGGTTCAAATTCCCTTTAAAAGTTTTATTCAGCTGAAGGTGGGCGATGCTACACCAGTTTATTTGCAAATTATCTTTGAGTTTATTAAAGCCATTCAATTGGGTTTGCTTCCTGAAGGTACAAAACTTCCGGGTACAAGGATTTTATGTAAACTGCTGTCGATTAATAGAAATACGCTTATCAAAGCCTTTCAGGATTTGGAAGCACAGGGTTTTATTGAAATCCGTCCAAATCAGGGAACGTTTATTTTGTCTGATCAAAAGCAGAATCAGCGTAAAAGGATGATTTCAAAACCAGAAAAAATAGCACAGGCAACGACTATAGAAAATTTTAGTTTTAAATCTTCATCAGTACTGGAAAACCCGGAGGAATGGAGTGATTTACCCTTACAGTTTAATGATGGCTTGCCTGATTTAAGACTGATTCATACCGATATATTGGCAAGGTTATATGTTTCAAAACTTAAAAGACAGAAAATCCGCCGGCCGTGGGAACAAATCCAGACCCAATCTCATCAGCATTTTAAGAAGCAATTCTTTAATTTTTTAAATCTTACCCGTGGTCTGCGGATTTCTGAATCTAATCTGCTCACGACCAGTAGTCATGAGGTAAGCTTATTTCTGGTGACTAAACTGCTGATTTCAGAAGGAGATCAGGTTATAGTGGGTGCACCCGGATATTATTTATCGAACATGACTTTAACGGATAGCGGGGCAAAGATTATTCCGGTTGCTGTGGATGAGGAAGGCCTGGATTTGGCCTCATTAAAGAAAATTTGTGAGACCCAAACAATCAGAATGGTATATCTGACTTCAGTTTATCATTATCCGACAACGATTTCGCTAAGCGCTAAAAGACGAATGGAAATACTGGAACTGGCAAACCGATATGGTTTTGTGATTGTGGAAGATGACTACGATTTTGATTTTCACTTGGATAGTAATCCAATATTGCCTTTAGCTGCCATAGATACCAATCATCAGGTGGTTTACTTAGGCTCATTTGCCCGATCACTGCCTGCAGGCTTTGGTTATGGTTTTATAACTGCCCCGGCAGCATTTATCAAAGAACTGGAAAAACATCAGCGTATTTTGGAGCCGGGAATTGATGTTATTAAGGAGCAGGTTTTAACAGATTGGATTCAGGATGGTGAGGTTCACCGGCTTTCAAAAAAAAATAAAGTAATCTACAGGGAGCGGCGTGATGAGTTTGTGCGTTTATTAACAGAAAAACTAAATGGAAGAATCAGGTTTAGCATTCCTGTACGTGGTTTAGCTATTTGGGTGGAGTGGCTCGATGACTTTAATCTCATCAGGATGCAGAAAAAATGTGCTGAAAATGGGTTGTTTCTCCCTAAGACTATTTTATACCAAACAAAAAATGTTACTGCTACCCGTTTAGGTTTTGGTAGTATGAATTTGAAGGAGATGGAAATTGCCATTGATGTTCTTTCTAAATGCCTTAAAAGCCTCGTTCACGATTCCCCGAATGGAGAGAAATAACTTTAACTGCTGAAGATTAGCGATTCGGGTCAAACATTTTAACCTGCGGTATGTTGTTTTCATCAACCATTACCCCTATGTTATTTATAAATAGGGGGATGTGGCAGAGAATAAAATATCCTTTAAGATTTATGGGGATCAAATAAATACGGTTTGATCAAATATGATTTGTTAATAAAATGTCGTCTGTGCCACTACCTACTAATGAAATTGAACGCTTAAATGCGTTGCAATCTTACAATATTCTTGATACCTTATCTGAACGCGAGTTTGATGATTTAACAGAGCTTTCTTCTATTATTTGTAATACGCCAATTGCCTTAGTTAGTTTGGTTGATCAGCACAGGCAATGGTTTAAATCCAGAAAAGGCCTTGATGTTTCAGAAACACATCGAGATCATTCTTTTTGTTCGCATGCCATTCAAAATCCATATGAACTGATGGAAATTGAAGATGCCAGGCAAGATGAAAGATTTATGCATAATCCGCTTGTAACCGGGCAACCTTATATTACTTTTTATGCTGGTGTTCCACTGATTAATGAAGAAGGTTTTCCAATCGGCTCACTTTGTGTAATCGATTCTGTTACACGAAAGCTTACGGAAGCTCAGCGATCGGCCTTAAAAATTATGGCCAAGCAGGTGATGGATAAGATGGAGCTGCGCCGAAAAATGAGCTTGTTGGAAAAATCCGAAAAATTGAATACCGCATTATTGGAACGTTCAGTTTTAGGAGAAATGAGAAGCCATATGCTCATTCAGCAAGCACCGATTGCGATGGTATTATTTAGGGGCAGGCATTTTCATGTTGAAGCGATAAACCCACCAATGCTGGAGTTTTTAGGGCAGGATGCTGATATTTTACATCAGCCGATTCTGTCAGTTATCCCAGAATTTGATAAGCAGGAAGCTTATACGCTAATGCTAAAGGTTTACAAAACAGGCGAAACCATTTATGTTAAGGAACAAGCAGTAAAATGGACAGATAAAAATACAGGCTATTATAATTTCACTTTTTGCCCCTTAATTGAGAATGAAAAGATTACCGGTGTAATTAATATGGCCATTGATGTTACGGAGCAGGTGGTGGCTAGAAAAAGGGTAGAGGAGGTGAGCAATGATCTTCGTGCGTCTTATATTAAACTGGAACAGAGCGAGCAAAAACAAAGCAGTGCAATTGAACAAGCTAAACTAGGTACCTATACGATAGATGGTTTTACTGGCAAAATGTGGGCTTCAGCACGATTGAAAGAAATTTTTGGTTACCGGGATGAGGAAGAGATGACTTATCAATCTGTAATTGATCAGGTAAGTGTAGAATATAGAAATGAAGTAATCAGAGGAGCAGAATCGGTCTTAAAAAAAGATCTCGTTTTTGATATGGAGTATACCATTAAAAAACGCAATGATGGCTTAACGCGTTGGGTTAAATCTACGGGTAAACATTATAAAACCGAAACTGAACCTTACGGTCATTTTTCTGGAACCATCCTGGACATTACAGAGGAAAAAGAAGATAATATCCGTAAGGATGATTTTATTGGAATGGTGAGCCATGAGTTGAAGACCCCACTTACTTCGTTAAAAGGATTTATTCAACTCTTACAACTCAGAACTAAAACCATAGATGATCTGCTTACTAAAAATATTTTAGATAAAGCAGATAAACAGATCACGAAGATGACTAGGATGATCAATGGTTTTTTGAACGTATCACGACTTGAATCTGGCAAGATTCATATTGAAAAAGAACTTTTTGATATTAGCGTATTGATCAGTGAAATTGAAGATGATACCATTTTAAATGCAGATGGACATACTGTCATTTTTGATCCGGTGGAAACGGCCTGGGTAAATGCAGATAAAGATAAAATAGGTCAGGTAATTAATAATTTTATTAGTAATGCCATTAAATATTCTCCAATGGGAACTGTTGTACGTATTTCCTGTATTTCAGATCAGCAGGGATCGGTAATTAGTGTAAGTGATGAGGGTATGGGGATTGAACCTTCAGATATTCCTCACCTTTTTGAACGTTATTATCGGGTAGAGAAACACAATACAAAATCAATTGCCGGATTTGGAATAGGCCTTTATCTCTGTGCAGAGATTATGAAAAGGCATAATGGTAAGATTTGGGTAGAAAGTGAAATTAAAAAAGGTTCTACCTTTCATTTTAGCCTTCCTGCTGTGCAACCGCCTTTTTAAAATAAATAGTTGCGAATGGTCTAATTTAGTTATGACATCTGGCAGACATGAACTAAAGTGCTCTAATTAATGATTTTATCATCCCATTACTAAATAATGAATTTGTGCAGACATTTAATTTTCAATTCCAAACACTGATTCGTTTTATATTTGTTAATAAGACTAACAACTAAGATATTTTATGATAGCAACAAAAGGATATGCGGCACAAAGTGCCGAAACAGACCTGGCTCCCTGGGATTTTGAACGCCGTGAGGTGGGGCCACATGATGTACAGTTTGAAATACTTTTCTGTGGTGTATGCCACTCTGATTTACATCAAATCAAAAATGACTGGTTTCCAGGTATTTTTCCAATGGTACCAGGGCACGAAATTGTTGGTCGTGTAATTAAAGTGGGTGATCATGTTAAAAAGTTTAAAGTAGGAGATCTTGCAGGTACGGGCTGTATGGTAGATTCTTGTCAGGTTTGTGAAAATTGTAAACAAGATTTGGAGCAGTATTGCTTAGAAGGAAATACACAAACTTATAATGGAATGGAGCGTGATGGTTCTATGCCAACTTATGGTGGTTATTCAAACAACATCGTAGTAAGAGAAGAATTTGTGTTGCATGTTTCGGATAAATTGAATCTGGCAGCTGTTGCTCCATTACTTTGCGCAGGCATCACCACTTATTCACCATTAAGACACTGGAAAGTAGGTAAAGGACATAAGCTTGCTGTTTTAGGTTTAGGTGGATTAGGCCACATGGCCGTTAAATTTGGTGTAGCATTTGGTGCTGAAGTAACTGTTTTAAGTACTTCACCTAAAAAAGAAGAAGATGCTAAAAAATTAGGCGCACATCATTTTGTAGTAACAACGGATGCAGATCAGGTTGCTGCAGCAAAAGGTACCTTTGATTTTATTTTGGATACGGTTTCCGCAGAGCATGATTTTAACATGTACTTATCTCTTTTAAGAACAAACGGAACGCATATCTGCGTAGGTGTACCACCAAAACCAGCTGAAATTGCAGCGTTTAGTTTATTGGGTGGTCGTAAAAGTTTAGCAGGATCTGGAATTGGTGGTATCGCTGAAACTCAGGAAATGCTTGATTTTTGTGCAGAACACAATATTGTTTCGGATATTGAAATGATTGATATGAAGGATATTCATAATGCTTACGAGCGAATGGAAAAAGGTGATGTAAGATATCGCTTCGTGATTGATATGGCTACATTATAATCTGATAGATGACTCATTAGGTGTTTTGGAAACCTGATTATCTAATGAATGTCGAAATTACTATAAACAAGGGATGACCATTTGGTTATCCCTTGTTTTGTTTTTATACTAATTGCGAAGGTTTAATTTGGTGAAAAACTAGTTTGGTTAGAGGGTTAGTGGTTTAGGTGGTTAGATGATAGGGATGCTATAGATTCTATGCATAGACTGACGAAGTTTCCCTCGTGCGCAACCCATTAAAACTTCGTAAGTCGAGGATTAACTTGCGAAGTTTTAAAGGCCTTGAGCGTAGTAGAACTTCGCCAGTTTTATGGGGATTGACTTGGAAAAAACTAGTTTGGTTAGAGGTTTAGGTGGTTAGATGACAGGGATGCTATAGATTCTATAGATTCTATGCATAGACTGACGAAGTTTCCCTCGTGCGCAACCCATCAAAACTTCGTAAGTCGAGGATTAACTTGCGAAGTTTTAAAGGCCTTGAGCGTAGTAGAACTTCGCCAGTTTTATTGGGGATTGACTTGGAAAAACTAGTTTGGTTAGAGGGTTAGTGGTTTAGGTGGTTAGATGACAGGGATGCTATAGATTCTATGCATAGACTGACGGAGTTTCCCTCATGCGCAACCCATCAAAACTTCGTAAGTCGAGGATTAACTTGCGAAGTTTCAAAGGCCTTGAGCGTAGTAGAACTTCGCCAGTTTTATTGGGGATTGACTTGGAAAAAACTAGTTTGGTTAGAGGGTTAGTGGTTTAGGTGGTTAGATGACAGGGATGCGATAGATTCTATGCATAGACTGACGAAGTTTCCCTCGTGCGCAACCCATCAAAACTTCGTAAGTTGAGGATTAACTTGCGAAGTTTTAAAAGCCTTGAGCGTAGTAGAACTTCGCCAGTTTTATGGGGATTGACTTGGAAAAAACTAGTTTGGTTAGAGGTTTAGGTGGTTAGATGACAGGGATGCTATAGATTCTATA
>Ga0308159_1000979_pt1 | contig 48703 bp, 39 predicted proteins | sample PhyCR1_FD_201040 | JGI IMG/M metagenome (GOLD analysis project Ga0308159, IMG submission 201040) | Phyllosphere microbial communities from UC Gill Tract Community Farm, Albany, California, United States - DLSLC.R1 | ecosystem: Host-associated > Plants > Phyllosphere > Unclassified | place: USA...
TGACGAACGCCGCCCTCGCCGACGAGCTCGGGGTTGCGGCATCCACCGCCCATACCCGGCTGCGGGGGCTCGTCGACCGCGGGCTCATCACCGGGTTCCACGCCGCCGTCGACCAGAGTCGCCTCGGCCGCGGACTGCAGGCGATCGTCGGGGTGACCCTGCGCCCGGGGCAGCGGCAGGAGAGCATCCGCGCGTTCGCGCACGAGATCCGCCGCCACCCCGACGTGATCCAGCTGTTCTTCCTCGGCGGCGCCGACGACTTCCTCGTGCACATCGCCGTCGACGACTCGTCGGCCGTACGCCGCTTCGTCGTGGACCACCTCTCGGCCCGGCACAGCGTCGCCTCGACGCGCACCAGCATCATCTTCGAGTACCACCGAAACGCCCTGGCGGCGGATTTCGACTGAGGACACTGCCGCGCGAGGGGTCAGGAACCGTCGCTTCGACGCGCTCCAGGCGACGATTTCTGACCCCTCACGCGGACGGCGGGCGCGCGGATCCGGTGGGCGAACTTCGCGAAGCGTGGGGTGAGACGGTGCGCTTCGGACTCGACAACCCCGACCTGTACGTCATCCTGAGCGACCCGCGTCGCGGTCGGGACTCCCCCGCCCTCGCCAGCGGCGTCCGCGCGCTCGAAGAGCGCGTCCACCGCGTGGCCGCGGCAGGGCTCTTGCGCGTCGCCGAGGCCCGCGCCGTCGCGCTGATCCACGCCGCCGGCACGGGCGCCATTCTGTCGCTCCTCGAACAGCCGGTCGGCGAGCGCGACCCCGAGCTCGCGACCACTCTGCTCGACGCCGTCCTCGATCGCATTCTCACCGGGGAGGTAGAGTCCACGACCGACGCCGTGCCCGCCACGCATCACACTGCCGTCGTCACCCTTCGCGCGGTCACCGACGACCTCGCCGCCCTCTCCGCCCCCGAGCGCGCCCTGCTCGCCGAATGGCTCGACCGGGTCATCGAGAGTCACTGACGAGACGTCAGGACAGGGCCGACACCCCGGCCCGCTCGCGCGGCGCCCCCGAGCCGCAGCAGGATCGCCACGACGGCGGCGGACGCGGTCCGTTGTGCCGATCGATGAACGATGACGAGCACTGCGCCCGCGCGGGACCGCGTCAGCGAGTGAGGGGCCTCAGCGCACCGCAGCCGCGATCGCGGCGATATCCGCGGGCGTCGAGCGGCAGCACCCACCCACCAGACGCGCGCCGGCAGCGATCCACGCGGGCGCATCGTCGGCGAGGGGTGCGGCGCCACCGTGCCAGGTGCGCGTCGCCGCTTCCCACGTCTCGCCCGTGTTTGGGTAGACCACCAGCGGCAGGCCCGGGGCATCTTCGAGGGCGGGCAGCACCGACGCGGGAGCGCAGCAGTTGACCCCCACCGCGACGACACCGGGAGCGGATGCCGCCTCCCGCAGTGCCACGGCGAGCGCTCCGCGGCCCGCAAAACCGGTGCTGTCGGCCGAGAGGCTGACGAAGGCGGGCATGTCGAGTGCGGCGAGCTCGAGCGCGAGGGCCTCCACCTCGAGCGGAGAGGGGATCGTCTCGATCGCGAGGACGTCGGCCCCGGCATCCGCGAGCACGTGGAGGCGCCGGCGGTGAGCCTCGCGCAGCTCGGCGAGCGAGAGCCCGTACGCACCGGTGTACTCGCTGCCGTCGGCGCGGAGCGCTCCGACCGGACCGACGGATGCCGCGACCACCGCCGCGCCGGCGTCGCGCGCCACTGTCACCGAACGGCGCAGCAGCGCCTCGACCTCGGCATCCGGAATCCGTCCTGCGAAACCGATCTGATACGACGCGGTGATCACGACCTCGGCGCCCGCGGCGACGAATTCGGCGTGTGCGGTGCGCACCTCGTCGGGGTCGTCACGCAGCACTCGCGCCGACCAGAGGTCGCTCGTGACGTCGTTGCCGCGCGCCTCGAGCAGCGTGCCGAGGCCGCCGTCGAGGATGACGGGGCGCTCGGTCAGAGCGGTGGCGAGATCGATCACGCCTCGTGCGTCTCGCCGGCGGCGAGCACACGCAGGGCACTCGCGAGCAGGGCCTGATCCTGACGGCTGACATCCCGCAGGGCCTCGGCCTCGAGGCGGACGAGCTCGGTCATCGCGGCATCCACCCGCTCGATGCCCTCGGCGGTGATGGCGACGAGGATCGCGCGACCGTCGGAGGGGTTAGGGCGACGGTTCACCAGGCCGCGCTCGGCGAGCTTGTCGAGGCGGTTGGTCATCGCCGCGCTGCCGATCATCGTGGCGGTGATCAGGCGCGTGGCGCTGAGCTCGGTGCCCGCGCGCCGGAGCACCGCGAGCACGTCGAACTCCCACACGGCGATGTCGGCACTCGCGAAGGCCTTGGCGCGCAGCTTCGACAGGTGGAACGCCGCGCGGCGCAGGCGCGACATCACGTCGAGGGGCGTCAGGTCGACCTCGGGCAGCAGCTGCGACCAGGCGTCGATGAGGAGGTCGACCTCGTCGTCTTTACTGCTCGCGGTAGGCATTCTTCGACGGTACCGGAGCCGCGGGGTGTCGCGGCGCGCGACGGGCGGTGCGCTGCCCCGTGCCGGGCGGGCGGGAGGGGCGTGCCGAACTCCTGATGAGCCGCCCTCGCACCCCGGCACACGGCGCCTCAACGCTTCTCCGCGCCGAGAATTCAGGAGTTTCGCCCGGCCTCACCGGCGCCGACCCTGACCCTCGCCCCGGCGGCGCCCCGCCGGTCAGCGCGTGGGTGGCGGCGCGGTCGTGCCGCGCGCGACCAGGCGGGTGGGCAGCTCGATGTGCGTCTCGGGCAGGGTCTCTCCCGCCAGAAGGGTCAGCACCATGCGCACGGCCTCGGCGCCGAGACGCTTCATCGGCTGGCGGACGGTGGTCAGTGCCGGTTGGGCGCGCGCGGCCTCGGGGACGTCGTCGAAACCGACCACCGAAAGGTCGTCGGGAACGGTCAGTCCGCGCGCGCCGGCCACCTCGATGATCGACAACGCCGACAGGTCGTTCGCCGCGAACACCGCCGTGGGCGGATCGTCGAGCGAGAGCATGGCCTCGGCGGCCTCGCGGGCGACGTCCTGGGCGTACCGGCCGACGCCGACGAGAGCGGGGTCGAAGGCGATGCCGGCTGCCGCGAGTCCCGCGCGGTACCCCGACGCGCGGGCGACCGCCGAGCGCAGGTCGGGACGCCCCGCGATGAACCCGATGCGGCGGTGACCGAGCTGCGCGAGATAGTGCACCGCCTGTTGTGCGCCGGTGTAGCTGTCGGACTCGACGGTCGGCACGTCACCCCGGCCCGTGTGCGGGTCGATGGCGACGATCGGCACCTCTCCCGAAACGTTGACGACCGTGGGGGTGACGATGATCGCCGCGTCGATGAGCGTCCCACTCAGCCGGCTGAGTGAGCGACGCTCCCAGCCTTCGCCGTCCCGGCGGGCACCGGTGTACGCGAGCAGGTCGTACCCGGTGTCGGACAGGGCTCCCCCGACGCCCTTGAGGATCTCGGCCGAGAACGGCTCGATGTCGGCCACCAGCACGCCGATCACGCCGGTGCGGCGCGATCGCATGCTGCTCGCGACGAGGCTGGATTCGTAGCCGAGCGTCTTCACCGCGTCGAGCACGCGGCTCACCGTCTCGGGCGAAACGCCGTAGCGACCGTTCACCGCTTTCGACACCGTGGCCACCGAGACCCCGGCAGCCGCGGCGACGTCGTGAATGGTCGGGCGCCTCGTCATGGCATCCGACCCTAGCGTGGAAATCATTTTCGAAAACGTTTGACGATCCCTCCGCCCGCGGGCGACACTGCTGACACCTCGGGGGCAGCAGACCCCGAGAAGCGCATGAACGGCGGAGCAGCCGAACACCGACGCGTCCCACGGCGCACCTCGACGAAGAGAAACGGGAATCACATGAACACGCGCAAGATCCTCGCCGGAGCGGCCCTCGCCGTCGCCGGCACCCTCGCGCTCGGCGGTTGCGCCGCGGGCGGCGGCAGCGGCCAGAACGCCGACGGCAGCGTCACCCTGACGCTGTGGCACAACTCCACCACCGGCGACGGAAAGAAGTACTGGGAAGACACCGCCGCCGCTTTCGAGGCGGCGAACCCGGGCGTCACCATCGAGATCCAGGCCGTGCAGAACGAAGAGATGGACGGCAAACTCCAGACCGCCCTCAACTCGGGCGATGCCCCCGATCTGTTCATGGCCCGTGGCGGCGGAAAGCTCGCCGACATCGTCACCGCCGGCCAGGCGATGGACCTGACCGACAAGATCTCGGCCGACGCCAAGACCGCGCTGGGTTCCTCGCTGTCGGCGTTCGAGATCGACGGCAAGAACTACGGCATGCCCGTGGCCGTGCTCCCCTCCGGCATCTTCACCTCTCAAGACCTGCTCACCGCCGCCGGCGTCACCGCGGCGCCGAAGACCATCGCCGAGCTCGAGGCGGCCAACGCCAAGATCAAGGCGACCGGTGTCGCCCCGATCGCCGTCGGTGCGAAGGACGCCTGGCCCGCCGCCCACTGGTACTACAACTTCGCGCTGCGCGCCTGCTCGAAGGACGTCCTCGACTCCGCCGCCGCCAGCCGCAGCTTCGACGACCCGTGCTGGCTGAAGGCCGGCGAAGACCTGCAGTCGTTCCTCGCCACGCAGCCCTTCAACGACGGCTTCCTCACCACCGCCGCTCAGCAGGGCGCCGGCTCGTCGGCGGGCCTGCTGGCCAACCACCAGGCCGCGATGGAGCTCATGGGCGCGTGGGACCCGGGCGTGATCGCCTCGCTGACCCCCGACGAGCAGCCCCTGGCCGACCTCGGCTGGTTCCCCTTCCCCGAGGTCTCGGGCGGCGACGGCGAGCCCGGCGCCATGATGGGCGGCGTCGACGGTTACTCGTGCTGGGTCAACGCTCCCGCACAGTGCACCGACTTCTTGAACTTCCTCGTGAACAAAGAGAACCAGGAGGCCTACGCGAAGGCCTTCCAGACCCTGCCCGCCTCCAGCGAGGCGGAGGGAGCGGTGACGACGCCCGCGCTGAAGTCGGTGCTCGAGGCCTACGCGAAGGCGCCCTACGTCTCGGTGTGGCTTGACACCCTCTACGGCCAGAACGTCGGAAACGCGCTGAACGTCGCCGTCGTCGACATGTTCGCCGGCAAGGGTTCGCCGCAGGGCATCGTCGACGCCGTCAACGCCGCCGCCTCCCGCTGAGGACACCACTCATGACGACGCAGCTCGCCGCTTCGGCGACCGACGCCGGGTCTCGCCGCCCGGCCGGGGAGGGTGCGCACCGCACCCCCTCGGCCGGGCGGCCGCCCGCGCGGCGGCGGCTCGAGAACTGGCGCATCCGCGGCGAACTCGCGATCCTCCTGGGCCCCGCCCTGGTGGTGTTCGTGTCGTTCGTCATCCTCCCCGTCGCCCTGGCCGCGTACTACGGCTTCTACAAGTGGTCGGGCTTCGGCACTCCGGTCGACTTCGTCGGCATCCGCAACTACGTCACGATCCTCACCGACCCCGCGTTCCACGAGGCCCTCGGCCACAACGCGTTCATCGTGGTCGGCTCTCTCGTGCTGCAGGGCCCCCTCGCCCTCGGGCTGGCGCTGCTTCTCAACCGCAAGATGCGGGCGCAGTCGCTCATCCGCGTGCTCATCTTCGTGCCCTACGTCATCTCGGAGGTCGTCGTCGGTCTCGGCTGGGGCCTCATGCTGCAGTCGGGCGGGGCGCTCAACGGGGCCCTTGAGAAGATCGGGCTCGGCGCCCTCCGCGCCGACTGGATCTCCGACCCGGCGCTGGCGATCTGGACGCTGCTGATCATCATCACGTGGAAGTACATCGGCTTCGCGGTGATCCTCTTCCTCGCCGGACTCCAGGGCATCCCCGAAGAGCTGAGCGAGGCCGCGGCCATCGACGGCGCCTCGTACTGGCAGATCCAGCGCCACATCGTCCTGCCGCTGATGGGTCCGACGATCCGCATCTGGGCGTTCCTGTCGATCATCGGCTCGCTGCAGCTGTTCGACCTCGTCTGGATCATCTGGGGCCAGTACGTCGCCTCGACCGCCGGCACCTCGACCATGGCCACCTACATGGTCGCCAACGGCCGCAACGCGGGCAGCTTCGGCTACGGCAGCGCCGTGGCCGTGGTGATGTTCCTCATCTCTCTCGCCGTCGCCCTCATCTACCAGCGCTTCGTGCTGCGGCGCGACACCGCCGGCGCCCTCACCGGAGGCACCAAATGACCACTACCGCTACGCTCGTGGCCCCCCAGGCCCCGCGCTCGTCGCTGCGCTCCCCCGCCGGGGCGAAGCGCTCCACCTCGCTGCTCGTCGGCTTCGTCGCCCTGCTGCTGATCGGCATGATGCTGGCCCCCGTGGTCTACATCATCCTCGGCGGCTTCCGCTCGAACGCCGAGATCACCGTCGACCCGGCGGGCTTCCCGACCACCTGGAACTGGCAGAACTACGCCGACGTGCTCGGCAGCCCCATCTTCTGGGGCCAGGTCGGCAACTCCGCGATCGCGGCGATCGCCACCACCGTGTTCGTCGTCGCCCTCGGCCTCATGGCCGCGTACGCCCTGGCGCGCTACCGCTTCCGCGGTCGCGGCGCGGTGTTCGCGCTGTTCACCGCGGGCCTGATGTTCCCGATGACCGTGGCCATCACGCCGCTGTACATCCTCGTTCGCAACCTCGGCCTGATGAACTCGCTCGCCGGCGTCATCGTTCCGCAGATCGCGTTCGCCCTGCCGCTGACGATCATCATCCTGTCCCCGTTCCTCGCGGCGATCCCGAGCGAGCTGCAAGAGGCCGCGTCGATCGACGGGCTCGGCCGGCTCGGCTTCTTCTGGCGCATGGTGCTGCCCCTCGCCGTTCCCGCGGTGGTGACCGTCGGCATCCTGGCCTTCGTCAACAGCTGGAACTCGTACATGCTGCCGCTGTTCATCCTCAACAACGAGGCCGCCTTCACGCTGCCCCTCGGCACACAGGCGTTCGCCTCGCAGTACTCCGTCGACACCGCGCGGGTACTGGCTTTCACTTCGCTGTCGATGATCCCCGCTCTGCTGTTCTTCAGTGTCTTCGAGCGTCGGATCGTCGGTGGCCTCACCGGCGCCGTGAAGGGCTGACCCCACCATGACCATCCAGAACACCGACGTCGGTGCTGCCCGGGCAGCCGGGACTTCCCCCCGCGTGCGAGCGCTCGTGGCCGAGATGACCCTCGACGAGAAGCTCGCGCAGCTCGTCGGCTACTGGGTCGATCAGGGCGACGAGATCGTGGCCCCCCTCTCGGGCGAGAAGGTCACCTCCACCGCCTATGCGGATGCAACGGTGAACGGGCTCGGCCACCTGACCCGCGTCTACGGCACGCGACCGGTCGACCCGATCGAGCGCGCCCGGTGGTTGTGGGGCGAACAGCGTCGCCTGCAGACCGAGACGCGCCTCGGCATCCCCGCGCTCGTGCACGAGGAGTGCCTCACCGGCTTCGCGGCGTGGAAGGCGGCCACCTTCCCCACGCCCCTCGCCTGGGGCGCGTCGTTCGATCCGGATGCCGTCGAGCTCATGGCATCCGCCATTGGTCGCTCGATGCGCGAGGTCGGTGTGCACCAGGGGCTCGCCCCCGTGCTCGACGTCGTGCGCGACGCGCGGTGGGGCCGCGTCGACGAGTGCATCGCCGAGGATCCGTACGTGGTCGGCACGATCGGCACGGCCTACGTCCGCGGACTGCAGGATTCGGGTGTGCATGCCACGCTCAAGCACTTCGTCGGGTACTCGGCCTCGCGTGCCGGGCGTAACCACGCCCCGGTGTCGGCCGGACAGCGCGAGCTGCAGGACGTCTTCCTCCCTCCGTTCGAGATGGCCGTGCGCGATGGCGGCGTGCGCAGCGTCATGAACTCGTACACCGAGATCGACGGGGTGCCCGTCGCATCGAATCCCGAGCTGCTGACCGACCTCCTCCGCCGCCGGTGGGGCTTCGACGGGACGGTCGTCTCCGACTACTTCGCCGTGGAGTTCCTCCGCTCGATGCACGGGATCGCCGCCGACCGCGGCGAGGCCGCACAGCTCGCCCTCGAGGCCGGGATCGACGTCGAGCTCCCGGGGCCCGACGCCTACCCGTACCTGGCCGAGCGGGTGGCATCCGGCGCTCTCTCCGAATCCGTGGTCGACCGGGCGGTCGCGCGCGTGCTCGCCGAGAAGGAGGACCTGGGGCTGCTGGATGCCGACTTCTCCGAGGCCCCGACCACGGTCGACCTCGACGACGCCGGGCATCGCGCGCTGGCCCGCCGTCTGGCCGAGGAGTCGGTCGTGCTGCTGCGCAACGAGGGCGTCCTGCCCCTCGCTGCCCCGGGTCGGATCGCCCTGATCGGCCCGAACGCCGATAGCGCCGAGGCGCTCATGGGCTGCTATTCGTTCGCGAACCACGTGCTCGCGCACCACCCGAGCTTCCCGCTCGGCTTCGCGCTGCCCACCGTCCGCGAGGCCCTCGTCGAACGCTTCGGCGAGGTCGCCTACGCCGGAGGATGCGCGGTCGAGGGCAGCGACCTCTCGGGCCTGGATGCCGCAGTGGCTCTCGCCCGTGACGCCGAGGTCGCGATCGTCGTCGTCGGCGACCGCGCCGGGCTGTTCGGCCGCGGCACCGTGGGCGAAGGCAACGACGCCGATTCCCTCGACCTGCCCGGCGTGCAGCGTCAGCTCGTCGAGGCGATCGTCGCGACCGGGACCCCCGTGGTGCTGGTGCTGTTGACCGGCCGGCCGTACGCGCTCGACTGGGCACTCGACACCGCGGGCGGTCCCGCCGCGGTGCTGCAGGCGTTCTTCCCCGGCGAAGAGGGGGCGCCCGCGCTGGCTGCTCTGCTGGCGGGGGATGCCACCCCTTCGGGGCGTCTGCCCGTCTCGCTCCCCCGGTCCGCCGGAGCCCAGCCGTACTCGTACCTGCACCCGCTGCTCGGCGGTCCCTCGGGGGTCACGAGCACCGACCCGACCCCCGTGCGGCCGTTCGGTTTCGGGTTGTCGTACACCTCGTTCGAGCGCGGGGGGTTGACGGTGGACGGGGCCACGGCGGCCCGCCCTCGCGGAGACGCCGGTGTGCCGGCATCCGGATTCTCTGCCGAGGTTCGGGCCGGCGATGCGTTCACCGTCTCGGCTCGCGTGACGAACACCGGAGCCCGGCACGGGGCGGACGTCGTTCAGGTGTACGCGCACCGCGCGGTCGCCAGCGTCACGCGCCCGGTCGCGCAGCTCGTGGCGTACGCGCGAGTCGAGCTCGATGCCGGCGAGAGCGCCGAGGTGCGCTTCACCGTGCCCGCGTCTCGTCTGGCGTACAGCGATCGTGCACTGCGGCGTGTGGTCGAGGCAGGCGAGGTGGAGCTGCGGCTGGGGCCGTCGTGCGCGGTGGTCGACGAGGCGGTGGGACTGCGGATCACCGGGCCGACATACGAGCTGGGCGCCGACGACGCGCGGATCGTCGAGGTGGAACTGCGGCACGGCTGAGCGGGCCACCACTCACGAGACGGCATCTCGCTGACGAAACGGTTGCCACGTGCAGCTGAAATGTCAGCACGATGCCGTCTCGTCGTGAGAGCCCGGCTCGGCGGCGCTGATGTCGGACATTGGCGTTAGCGTGGATCCACCCCGTCGACGCCGCGGAAGGACCCGATGACACTGCACGACGAGACCGCTCCCCCGGCCGCCGCCGCCGCGCCCGGCACCGACCCGACGCGACCCGCCCGTGACGGGATCGTCGGCAACGCGGCATCTCGGATCCACCCCGATCGCGACGACGCCCACGCCGACCCCTGGTCGATCGACCTGGAACGCATCCAGTTCTCGCCGTACTTCTCCCGCCTCTCCGCCGTGACGCAGGTGGTGTCGCCCTCGATCGGCGGGGCCCCCGTGCACAACCGCCTGACCCACACGCTCAAGGTCAGCGCGATCGCCCGCGTCGTCGCCCTGCAGCTGAACACCCGCTCCCGGCAGGCCGGCGAGGGCGATGTCTGCAACGCCACCGTCGTCGAGGCGGCGGCCTACGCGCACGACCTCGGCCACCCACCCTTCGGCCACCTCGGCGAGTCGACCCTGGACCGTCTCGCCCGAGAAGAACTCGGCCTTCCCGACGGCTTCGAGGGCAACGCCCAGACGTATCGCATCCTCACCGCCCTCGACGTGGTCGAGAACACCCCGCGCGGGCTCAACCTCACCTCGGCCGTCCGCGCGGCCTCGGCGAAGTACCCGTGGGCACCGTCGGTCGACGCCGCCGACGTCGAACGGATCGGCCCGCCCCGTGGCATCCGCCGCTCCCCCGACGGCGCGTACCGCGTGCACAAGTACTCGGCGTACGACCTCGACCTCGCCGATCTCACCGAGGCCCGCCACGGGGTGGATGCCGAGCCCCTCCGCCAGAGCGTCGAAGGCGCGGTGATGGACCTCGCCGACGACATCGCCTACTCGGTGCACGATGTGGACGACTTCTACCGGGCGGGGATCCTCGACCACGCCCCGATCGCCGCCGAATTCCGCGGGTGGCTGGACGACGTCCTCGAGTGGCGCGATCGCGATGACGCCGAGGTCCGCGCCGAGCTCATGCCCGGAGCCGGCCTCGAGCGTCTGCGCCGCAAGATGCGCCGCGACGATCCCTGGATCGCCGACGACGAAGCCTTCCTCGCCGCCGTCAGCGACGTGGATGCCGAGATGGTGACCGACCTGCTGGCGCGCCCGTTCGACGGGTCTCTGACGGCGGAGCGTCGTCTCGCCGCCTTCACCGATCGCTGGATCCGCCGGTTCCAGGAGTCGGCGGACCTCCGCCCCCTCGATACCCCGCGCGCGGGGCCCGTCGTGCTGTCGCCCTGGGCGTGGCACCACGTCGAGGTGTTGAAGTTCGTGCACAAGCGGTTCGTGCTCAGCCGCCCCGACCTCGCCATTCAGCAGCGCGGCATGAGCCGCATCCTGGCCCGGTCGGTGCGCGCGCTGGGCGAGTGGCTCGACGACGACCTCGACCGCGCCCGCACCCCTCGGCGGCTGCGCGAGCTCATCGCCCTGGCCCGCGAGCAGTACGCGTCCCTCCCCGCCGAGGGTCGCCCCTCGGATGCCGAGGCCGAGAAGCTCGCGCGATCCCGCGGAATCGTGGACTACGTGGCATCCCTCACCGACTCGCAGGCGTTCGCCCTGTCGGAGGCGATCTCGGGTCGCGCCGACCGGCTGTGGGCGCTGGGGCAGCGGCTGTAACCCGGTTCGGGGCGGGTTCGTCCGTTCGGCGCAGACATTTCGCGCCCGAAGGGGAAGAAGCGCCCCAAACCGCAAGGCGGCACGGACGCGTCGCGTCCGGAGGCTTCCGCGACGGCGGATCCCTTGTCACCATGGGGAGATGTGGTCGACACACCCCGATCCCGGTAACCCGTGGCCTCACGACATGGTGATCTCCATCGAAGACCGCCCGCACGCGGCCGCCGACATGCTCTGGGTGCGCGAGGCGTACGGCCTGGACGTCGAGGGTGACGTTCCGCCGCCGCTGACCGACACGCCTGCACCGGCAGAACGTGAACTGACCGAAGCGGAACGCGCCCGATGGGCGGCCGTCTGGCCCTTGCTCTGGCGCCGCGTCGTCGAGCACTCCGGGCGGCCGACTGATCACGCCGCGATGGAGCGGCTCATGGACCGTGACCTCCCCACCGAGCAGCGCAGAACCGTGCTCTCGCAGGTCATGGGCCCGTCGTGGCGCGACGAGTACGGCGACGACGTGTTCGAGGACCCCTCGTACCGCGCCTGGCAGGAACGCTCGTTCGAAGCCGCCCGGTCGGCCGCCCCGAGGCCGCTCGACGAGCAGCCGGAACGCCGCGACCTCGACGCCCTCGTCCCCGCCTGGCGCCGCGGGCTCGAGCGCATCGTCGTCCTCGCCTGCCGCGGTCCGTTCGCGCGGACTCTCGGGTCGAGCGCCCTGTTGGTCACGGCCGAGGTTCGCGAAGAATCGAGGTCGTACCGGGCGGCGCTGGGGTCCTTCGCTCCGAAGTGAGAGCCCGCGGTTCCGGATGCCGTGGCATCCGGAACCCGAGAGTCCGGGCCCGCGCCGCCACCGACGGACGGGTCGCCCGGCCGCTCACCCTCGGGGGATGAGGCGCGCCACGCGGTACCGCTCGAAGAGCTTCGTGAACGAGTCGCGCGTGCGGTGATGCTCGGTGAACCCCGCGAGGCGGCTCTTCGACATGTCGGTCATGACCTCGATGTCGCGCCCGAGATCGGCATCGGTGTGCCACCACGAGGCGACGCGCGTGATGTCGGGTTCGACGAGCCCGTGCTGCTCGACGATCTCGGCCCACACCGGCGTCGCATCGACCATCTGCTGTTCGAACGGGCGCGGGGCCGTGTCGAAGCCCTCCGCCTCGACACCGAGGTCGGCCGCGATGCGCGGCCACATCCAGCGCCAGCGGAAGACGTCGCCGTTCGCGGTGTTGAACGCCTCGTCCGCGCCCTCGGGGTGCGTGGCCGCCCAGACCATCTGGCTCGCGAGCAGGTCGGCGTCGGTCACATCGGTGAGGCCGTTCCACTGGGTCTCGCTGCCGGGGAAGACGAGCGGCCGGCCCGTGTGCCGGCTGATCGCGGCGGCGACGGCGATCGTGAGCCCCATGTTCATCGCGTTGCCGACGGCATGGCCGAGAACCGTGTGGGAACGGTGGACCGACCACGTGAAGCCCTGACGGCGGGCGGCGGCGAAGAGCTCGTCCTCCTGCGCGTAGTAGAAGTTGTCGACGTCGAGTCGCGGCTCGTCCTCGTGGAACGGGGTGTCGGGCATCTCGCCCTGGCCGTACGCCTCGAAGGGCCCGAGGTAGTGCTTGAGGCCGGTCATCAGGGCGACGTGACGCACCGGTGCGTCGGAGAGCGCGGCGAGCAGGTCACGGACCATGCCGCCGTTGACGGCGATGTTCTCGGCCTCCGTTTGCTGCCGGGACCACGCGGTGAAGAAGACGTGCGTGACGGGCAGGTCGCCCAGCGCCGCGCGCAACGACTCGGACGAGCGCAGGTCGGCCGACCGCCAGCCGACACCCGGACGCTCCGCACCCGGCCGACGGGAAAGGCCTGTCACCGCCCATCCCTCGTCGGAGAGTCGGTCGATCAGGGCGCCGCCGGCGATACCGGTGGCGCCGACCACGAGGGCGTGTGCGGATTCAGTCAAAACGGAGGTTCCCATCGGTCGAGGTGAACGAACGGCAACCGAGCGGGGTCGAAGGGTATTCCTCAGCCGGGTTCCGGCCCGGCGCGGACGACAGGTTCCTCCGTGCGGCGGATGCCACGGCATCCATGTCCCAGAAAACGCGGGCTGGACACCCCGCACGTCGCACAATCTGGGACACACCCCCACCGAAGTGGGGACACGCCCCTCAGCACCGGATGCCACGGCACTCACGTCCCGAGGGATACAGGCCGGGTGACCACACGAGAAAGTGCCCCGGATCCAGGGCAGCCCACCGCCACCACGGATCCGGGGCACGGTCCGCTCGCCGAGGCGGTAAGGGACACCTCGGCGAGCGGGGCGCGTCCCGAGCGAACGGGAGGCGCACGCGCCGCGTCACCCCGGGGCAGTGCGGCACCCGGGGTGACGGGTCTTACAGGCCCTGGGCCAGGCGGTAGTACGCCTGGTTCCAGCGCAGTTCACTCTGGAAACCGCGGACCGTGGTGTCGTCGTCGATCACGACGAGCTCGGTCTTGGCGATCTCGGCGAAGTCGCGGAACACCTCGATGCCCACGGCCGTCGTCATGACGGTGTGATGGGCTGCACCGGCGGCGAGCCAGCAGCCGGCCGAGGTCGCGAAGTCGGGGGCGGGCTTCCACACCGCACGGCCAACGGGGAGCTTCGGCAGGTCGGGTGCGTCGACGTTCTCGACGACGTTGGCCACCAGACGGAAGCGGTCGCGCATGTCGCTCATCGCGACGACCAGCGCGGGGCCCGCGTCGGCGGTGAAGACCAGGCGCACCGGGTCGTCCTTGCCGCCGATGCCCAGCTCGTGGATCTCGAGCCGGGGCTTCTTCGTGGTCAGCGAGGGCGAGACCTCGAGCATGTGCGCGCCGAGGATGCGCTCGTTGCCGGGGACGAGGTCGTAGGTGTAGTCCTCCATGAGCGAGGCGCCACCGGGGAGGCCCGCGCCCATGACGTTGGCGACGCGCACGAGGATCGCGGTCTTCCAGTCGCCCTCGGCGCCGAAGCCGTAGCCCTCGGCCATGAGGCGCTGCACCGCGAGACCGGGCAGCTGCGTGAGCGCGCCGAGGTCTTCGAACGAGGTGGTGAAGGCGCCGAAGCCGCCCTCCTCGAGGAATGAGCGCAGGCCCAGCTCGATCGCCGCGCCGTCGCGCAGCGACTGGTGACGCGCGCCGCCGGGGAGCAGTTCGTCGACGACGTCGTAGCTGTCGACGTACTCCTGCACGAGGGCGTCGATGTCGGCATCCGATGCCGCTTCCACGGCCTCGACGAGCTCGTTGACGCCCCAGGTGTTCACCTGCACGCCGAACCGCAGCTCGGCCTCGGTCTTGTCGCCCTCGGTGACCGCGACGAAGCGCATGTTGTCGCCGAAACGCGCGAGCTTGAGGGTGCGGGCTGCGGTCCAACCGGCGGCGGCGCGCTCCCAGTCCTCGATCTGCTGACGCACGGCCGGGTTCGACACGTGGCCGACGACCGTCTTGCGCGAGACGCCGAGGCGCGTCTGGATGTACCCGAACTCGCGGTCGCCGTGGGCGGCCTGGTTGAGGTTCATGAAGTCGAAGTCGATGTCGTTCCACGGCAGCTCGACGTTGGCCTGCGTGTGAAGGTGCAGCAGCGGCTTCTGCAGGGCGTCGAGACCGGCGATCCACATTTTCGCGGGGCTGAAGGTGTGCATCCAGGCGATGACGCCGATGACGTCGTCGCGGCCGTTGATCTCGAGCGCCATGCGACGGATGCTGTCGGAGTCCTTCAGCACGGGCTTCCAGACGACCTTCACCGGCAGGCCGTTCAGGCCCTCGACGACGGCCTGCGACTGCTCGGCGACCTGCTCGAGCGTCTCTTCGCCGTAGAGGTTCTGGCTGCCGGTGACGAACCAGACCTCGTAGCCGTCGAGGTCGTTCTTGAGGGGAGTGCGGGTCATGACTGTTCCTTTTCGGGTGTTCAGAGGGATGCCACGGCGGCGGCCTCGACGGCGAGGCCTGCGCGGTAACGGTCGAGATAGGACGAGAAACCGGCCACGTCGGCGGGCTCGGGATCGGCGGTGACGATCGGGGCGGTGGCGAAGATCGCCTCGCGCAGATAGGTGTCGAGGTCGCGGCCCTGTCCGTCGACCACGTAGGCCGCGAGCACCGCGATGCCCCACGCGCCACCCTCGGACGCCGTCTCGGCGACCGCGACGGGGGCGTCGAGAGCGGCCGCGAGGAAGCGCTGGGCGACACCGGCCGTGCGGAACATGCCGCCGTGCGCGTACATCTTGTCGAGCTGCACGCCCTCGCCGTGGAGCACGTCCATGCCGAGCGCGAGCGTGCCGAAGACGCCGTACAGCTGCGCGCGCATGAAGTTCGGCAGCGTCAGGCGGCTGTCGGGCGTGCGCACGACGAGCGGGCGGCCCTCGTCGAGACCCGCGATGGGCTCGCCAGCGAGGTGGTTGTAGGCCAGCAGTCCGCCGGCGTCGGGCTCGCCGTTCAGGGCCGCCTCGAAGAGCGCCGCGTACGTGGCATCCGGGGTCACCGGCGTGCCGGCTGCGGCAGAGAACGCGGTGAACATGTTCGCCCACGCGGCCAGCTCGCTCGCACCGTTGTTGCAGTGCACCATCGCGACCGCGTCTCCCGCGGGGGTCGTGACGAGGTCGAGCTCGTGGTGCACCTCGGTCAGCGAGCGTTCGAGCACGACCATCGCGAAGATGCTCGTTCCGGCGCTGACGTTTCCGGTGCGGGGAGCCACGGCGCAGGTCGCGACCATGCCGGTGCCCGCGTCGCCCTCGGGAGGAGCGAACGGGATGCCGGGGCGCAGGGTCCCGCTCGGGTCGAGCAGCGTCGCGCCCGCGTCGGTCAGCGCGCCGGCGGCGGTGCCCGCCACGAGCACGCGCGGCAGCAGGTCGTTCAGCGCGGGCACGCGACCCGCGGCCAGCGCGTCGTAGCGCGCGACGAGCTCGGCGTCGTAGTCGCGGGTGGCGGAGTCGATCGGGAACATGCCCGAGGCATCGCCCACACCGAGCACCTTCTCGCCACTCAGCTTCCAGTGCACGTACCCCGCGAGGGTGGTGAGGAAGCGGATCTCGGGCACGTGGGGTTCCGCGTCGACGACGGCCTGGTGCAGGTGTGCGATCGACCAGCGGAGCGGGATGTTCACTCCCAGCAGCTCGGTGAGCTCGGCTGCGGCGACACCGGTGTTGGTGTTGCGCCACGTGCGGAAGGGCGCCAGCAGCTCGCCGTCGGCGTCGAAAGCGAGGTAACCGTGCATCATCGCCGAGACGCCCATCGCGGCGTACCGCTCGGGGGTGACGCCGAAGCGCTGCTGGACGTCGGCGACCAGCGCGGCGTACGCGGCTCGCAGGCCCGACCACACGGCATCCAGCGAGTAGGTCCACAGTTTGTCGGCGTAGACGTTCTCCCACTCGTGGGAGCCGGTGGCGAGTACCTCGGCGTCGGGTCCGATCAGGCACGCCTTGATGCGGGTCGAGCCGAGCTCGATGCCGAGGCTGGCGCGGCCCTCTTCGAGCAGTGCGGTGGTGTAGGCGGTCATCGGCGGTCGTCCGTGCTCTGTCCGTAGACGTTCTGGTAGCGGTTGTAGAGGGCGTCGATCTTGTCCTGCGGGATCGGGATGAGCGGGCCGGCCTCGCGCGCGATGTGCACCGTGCGGGCGACGTCTTCGAGCATGACGGCGGCCTTGACGGCGTCCTTCGCGTTCGTGCCGATCGTGAAGGGACCGTGGTTCTGCATGATCACGCCCCGCGAGCGGTGGCCGCTCAGGGTCTCGACGATGCCGCGGCCGATCGAGTCGTCGCCGATGATGGCGAACGGGCCGACCGGGATGGGTCCGCCGAACTCGTCGGCCATCGCGGTGATGACGCAGGGGATCTCTTCGCCGCGGGCGGCCCAGGCGACGCCGTAGGTGGAGTGCGTGTGCACGACCCCGCCGACCTCGGGCATGTTCCGGTACACGTAGGCGTGCGCCGCGGTGTCGCTCGAGGGGCTGCGCTCGGAGCCGGGCGTGCCGGGGATCGCGTCGCCGTCGAGGTCGCAGAGGATCATGTTCTCGGGAGCCAGGTCGTCGTACGAGACGCCCGAGGGCTTGATGACGAACAGGTCGGCGCCGGGCACGCGTCCCGAGACGTTGCCGCCGGTCCAGACGATGAGGTTGTAGCGCACGAGCTCGGCGTGCAGTTTCGCGACGTCGGCGCGGACGGCGTCGATCGCCTCCTGCACCTCGGGTGCGAACGTGGCGGCATCGGACACGCGTGTCTCCTTCGACGGGGTCGGGTGGGCCCGTTTGATGTTACCGGTAACATCGCCTCTTCGCGAGGGGCGAATGCCGGTGGCCCGATCGACCCGCACCGAGACCACGCGCGATCGCTGAGATGACCCCCGATTGCGGCGAAAGGCCGGTCATCTCGACGACAGACGGTCATCTCGACCGGCCCTCACCGCGGCGGGGCCGTCGAGTCGCGCACCACCAGCACCGGTTCCGCCGGAGACGCCGAGGCGTCGCCGAGCACGGCGGCGACCGCGTGCTCGGCCTCGCCCTCGACGTCGAGGCGGACGGTCGTCAGCGCGGGGGCGTAGAACGCGGCATCCGGATTGTCGTCGAACCCCGCGATCGACACATCGGCCGGCACCGCGAGCCCTCGGGCGGTGAGCCCCGCGATGAGCCCGAGGGCCATCTGGTCGTTCGCGACGGCGACGGCCGTGGCCCCTTCTCGCACGAGGTCGGCGACCGCGCCGGCGAGGGCGAAGCCGGACGCCGCGCTCCAATCCCCTTCCGGGCGACCGACGAGGGCGAGGTCGAGGCGGGCCACGGCGTCCCCCACCCCCGCCGTTCGCGCGAGGGCTTCGCGCCAGTCGGAGGGGCCGGCGACCTCGACGATCCGGCGGTGGCCGAGGCCGGCGAGGTGGGTCACGACGAGGGAGGCGGCGTCGCGTTGGCGGGCCCCGGACTCGCCGTACAGCGGCACGATGGGCACGTCGTATCCCTCGAGCGGCGTGGCCCCGTGCGCCGCGACCAGCACGATCCCGTCGACCCCCTGATCGAGCAGGTGCCGCACCGCGGCGTCGATGTCGGCGGGATCGTCGGAGTCGGTGTACGCCGTCGAAATCCACCGCCCGCGCGTCCGCGCCGCCCGCTCCAGAGCGGCGATGCCGGCCGAGGGCCCGTGGAGCACGGCATCGGATGCCACGACCCCCACCGTTCGCGTCAAGCTCGTGCCCAGCGCTCGCGCGGCGTTGTTCACGCGGTAGTCGAGGTCGGCGACAGCGGCGAGCACGCGCTCGCGCGTGCTCTCGCGGATGCCCGCGTAGCCGTTGAGCACGCGCGAGACGGTCTGCGTCGAGACCCCCGCGGCGGCGGCGACCTCGCGCACGCCGATGCGCTTGCCCCCGACCTCGCCGCTCATGGTCCCTCACAGTAGTGGTGCTCGACACTGCCGACTCACCGCTCCGCGCGGGAGCGCTCCCGCAGACGAGAGCCCGTCGGCGCCCCCCTTACAAGACGCCGACGGACCCGGTCCCACTCTGGCCCGCTCGCGGGCGAGAAATCTACTGTTCCGAGGCGCGGAGTGCGGCGATCACGTCGTAACGCTCGCGGATCTCGGGTCGGTGGTCGGGTTCGACCGTGCGGGTCATCGCGACCGCCCAGTCGACGGGCCCGCCCGCCAGCACCCCCGCCGCCTGGCGGGCCGCACCGAGCGCGACGTACTCCCCCGCGGCCGGGACGACGATCTCGGCGTCGAACACCTGCGCGGCGATGCGGGCGACGCCCTCGTTCGCGGCGGCACCGCCGATGAGCAGAACGCGGCGCACCTCGACGCCCTGCGCCTGGATCGCCTCGAGCCCGACGGCCAGGCCGCTCAGCATGCCCTCGATCGCGGCGCGCGCGAGGGTCGGGCGGTTCGTGGATGCCAGGGTCAGGCCGGTCAGTGAGGCCTGCGCGTGCGGCAGGTTGGGCGTGCGCTCGCCCTCGAACCATGGCACGAGCACCACGCCGCCGGCACCGGGCTCGGCCTCGAGAGCCAGGGCGCCGAGTTCGTCGTGGGAGACGCCGAGGAGTCCCGCGAAGGCGTCGAGCACTCGGGCGGCGTTGAGGGTGGCCACGAGCGGCAGGAAGCGCCCCGTGGCGTCGGCGAAGCCGGCCACCGCGCCGGTCGCATCGCGGGCCGGGGTGTCGGTGACGGCGAACACCGTGCCCGAGGTGCCGAGCGAGACGACCACGTCGCCCACGCCCGCGCCGAGGCCGAGCGCTGCGCCGGCGTTGTCTCCCGCGCCGGGGCCGACGAGGGCGCCGCCGGGCAGCGTCCCGGCGCTCTCCCACGGGCCGAGCACGCGCGGCAGCACGGCGTCGTGCCCGAGGGCGCGGCGGAACAGGTCGAGGTGGTAGCCGTCGGCGCCCCAGTACGCGGTGCCCGAGGCGTCGGACCGGTCGGTGACGAGCTCCTCGAGAACGGCGTTCCCCGGGCCGAATCCGCGCAGACGCCAGGTCAGCCAATCGTGGGGCAGGGCCACGGCGGCGACGCGTGCAGCGTTGTCGGGCTCGGCGTCGCGCAACCAGCGAAGCTTGGTGCCGGTGAACGAGGCGACCGGCACGGCGCCCGTCCGCTCGGCGAACGCCTCTGCGCCCACCTCGTCGATGAGGTCGCGCGCGGCCTGGGCCGACCGGGTGTCGTTCCACAGCAGGGCGTCGCGGATGACGACGCCCTCGGCGTCGAGCACGACCATGCCGTGCTGCTGGCCCGCGATCGACACCGCGGCGACGTCGTCGAGACCGCCGGCCCGGGCGATGGCATCCTGCAGCGCGCTCCACCAGGCCTCGGGATCGACAGACGTGCCGGCAGGGTGAGACGCGCGTCCCTCGCGCACGACCTTCCCCGTCTCGGCGTCGACGACGACGACCTTGCACGACTGCGTCGACGAGTCGACTCCCATGACGAGCGCCATGCTCACTCCTCTTGTCCTCGCCGCAGCAGTGCGGCATCCCGTTCAGTGTCCACGACACGCCGTCTCGCACGAGCGCGATGCGGCATGTCTTGGACACTCGACGGAAACAGGGCCCGGATGCCGCGGCATCCGGGCCCTTTCCGACTCAGCGCGCGCCGAGCAGGTGCTCGGTGGCGAGCTGCTGCAGGCGCACGAAGCCGAAGCCCTTGCCGCCGAGGTACGCGTCGGCGTCGAAGTCTTCGTAGGCCGAACGGTCGGCGAGGAAGTCGTCGTAGGTCTCGCCCTCGTTCAGCGTCGGCTGCGCGAGCTCGGCGACCTTCGCGGCCTCGAGAGCTGCCTGCACCTCGGGGTCGGCGCGGAAGGCCGCGGCGCGCTCCTTGAGCAGCAGGTAGGTGTTCATGTTGGCCGACACGGAGTCCCAGACACCGGTCTCGTCCTCGGTACGCGAGGGCTTGTAGTCGAAGTGGCGGGGGCCGTCGTACGCGGGCACGCCGCCGGGGCCGCCGTTCTCGAGCAGGTCGACGAGCGCGAAGGCGTTGTGCAGGTCGCCGTGACCGAACACGAGGTCCTGGTCGTACTTGATGCCGCGCTGACCGTTGAGGTCGATGTGGAAGAGCTTGCCGTGGTACAGCGCCTGGGCGATGCCGGCGGCGAAGTTCAGGCCCGCCATCTGCTCGTGACCGACCTCGGGATTCAGGCCCACGAGCTCGGGGCGCTCGAGCGAGTCGATGAAGGCGATCGCGTGGCCGAGCGTGGGCAGCAGGATGTCGCCGCGGGGCTCGTTCGGCTTGGGCTCGATGGCGAAACGGATGTCGTAGCCCTTGTCGGTGACGTAGTCCCCGAGCAGGTTGACGGCCTCGCGGTAGCGCTCGAGCGCCTGACGGATGTCTTTCGCGGAGTCGTACTCGGCGCCCTCGCGGCCGCCCCACATGACGAAGGTCTTCGCGCCGAGCTCGGCCGCGAGGTCGAGGTTGCGCAGCACCTTGCGCAGCGCGAAGCGACGCACCTGGCGGTCGTTCGAGGTGAAGCCGCCGTCCTTGAAGACGGGGGCCGAGAAGAGGTTGGTGGTCACCATCGGCGTGACGATGCCGGTGTCGCTCATCGCGCCCTTGAGGCGGTCGATCTGCTTCTGACGCTCGGCGTCGGTCGAGCCGAAGGCGAAGAGGTCGTCGTCGTGGAAGGTCAGGCCGTAGGCGCCGAGCTCGGCGAGCTTCTCGACGACGTGCACGACGTCGAGGGGCTCACGCGTGGGGCCGCCGAAGGGGTCGGTGCCGTTGTAGCCGACGGTCCAGAGACCGAACGAGAACTTGTCGTCGCGGGTGGGGGTGGGCATTCCTGCTCCTTCGCATGGACGCACGAGCGCGCGGTGGCGCGCAGCGGGTTTGTTGGTGCTCACAACATATATCCCGGATGCCGCGGCGTCCAGCGTTCGCGTCAGATTCCCCGTGCGGCGTCGACCACCTCGAAGACCCGCGGATCCCACGTCAGCGCGCGCTCCCATGGCAGGCCGAACCCGTCGGCGAAGAAGATGCTGTGCACGTGGTCGGGGAAGGAGTGCCGATCGATGCGGGGGACGACGGCCGGCGGCACGTCGTCGGCCCGACCGCTGCGCAACGACACGAGCCCGTCGTGCGGCCAGAGCTGCTCCGGCTCGGTCGCGGCGGCGAAGTACCCCGCCCCGATCGCCGTGACCGCGACGTTGTCGAGCACGCCCGCCTGCGCGTCGTTCCACGCGCGGAGGAACCGCCGCGAGACCTGTTCGGCCGCCCCCTGGGAGTTCGCGGCGGCATAGGCCCGCGCCTGATCGAGGATCGTCGTGGTGGCCGGGTCGCCGTGCGCGTCGCCATCTGTGATGTCGCCCGCAACGGCGTCACCGAGCACCGCGCCGTCCCAGGGCGTGCCGAGCGTCACGAGGCGGTCCACCCGCGGGCCCGCCCCGGCCAGCTCGCGGATCGCGGCCCGCGAGAACAGCCCGCCCATGGAGTGCGCGACGAGGTCCACGCGCGACACGCCATATTCGGCGCCGATCCATCGCAAGAAGGCGGAGAGCGCGACGCCGGCGTCATCGACCGTGCCGACGGCGTTGATGGTCAGCTCGGCGGGCAGCACGACCGGGACGTCGCCGAAACCCTGCCACCCGGCATCCGCCTCGACCGCCCCCGCGCCGATGCGGGCGGGAGCGGTGAACACTGCCCGCCCGGCCGAACGATAATGCTCGCGGAGGGCGGTCAGGGTGTTGCCCGCCGCGAGCCCCGAACCGGCACCCCGGTCGGTGTCGGTGAACGGGGTGACGGCGGCGCCACCCGAGACGAGAACGACGGCATCGGTCACGGCAACTCCTCAGAGGGTCGGATGCCGCTCAGATTAGAGCACACCTCCGACACCGCGAGGGACGCTCGCCCACCTGGCACAGGGAGGATCAGGCCGGCAGCGCGTCCTCGATCGCGGCGACGACCTCGGGGGCGTCGGGCAGCGTCCGCGGGCTGAACCGGGTCACGCGGCCGTCGGGGGAGACGACGAACTTCTCGAAGTTCCAGGAGATACGGCCGGTCTTGCCCTCGACATCCGGGGTCGTCGTGAGCTCCTTGTACAGCGGGTGCGCGTTGCGCCCGTTGATCTTGACCTTCTCCGACATCGGGAAGGTCACGCCCCACGTCGCGGAGCAGTACTCGGCGATCTTGTCCTCGTCGCTCAGCTCCTGCAGGAACTGGTTGCTGGGGAAGCCGATCACCGTGAATCCACGGTCGGCGTACTTCTTGTGCAGCGCCTCGAGCGCCTCGTACTGCGGCGCGAGGCCGCATCGCGAAGCAACGTTCACCACGAGCGCCGCCTTGCCGTCGGTCAGCTCGCCGAAGGTCGTCTGGTCGCCGCGGATGGTCGTGATGGGGATGCCGGAAAGGTCCATGTTCCGATCCTGGCACCGCGTTGTTGTGGTCGGGGTGGGAATCGGCCCCGCCCGTGGCACAGTGGTCGGATGGTCACCGCGGGAAGCCGGGGCGACGGCATGCGCCGCGCCAATCTGGCCCTCGTGCTGCGCACCGTGCACCGCGAGGGATCGCGCTCGCGCGCCGCGCTGACCGAGGCGACGGGGCTCAACCGCTCGACCATCGCCGACCTCGTGGGCGAACTGCAGCGTGCGGGACTCGTGGTCGAACGGGCATCGGAAGCACAGGGGCGCGTCGGCCGCCCCTCCCCCATCGTGGAGCCCGACCCGCGCGTCGTCGCCATCGCCGTGAACCCCGAGGTCGACGCCCTCGACATCGCAGCGATCGCCCTCGATGGGTCGATCGTCGCGCGCGAACGCCTCGATCAGTCGACGCTGCTCACACCCGAGCGCACCGCCGAGCTCGTCGGCATCCGTCTCGATGCCTGGCGCCGCGGGCCGCTCGCCGGCTCCCGCCTCACCGGCGTAGGGGTCGCCGTCCCCGGCCCGGTGCGCGCGTCCGACGGGCTCGTACGCGAGGCTCCGCACCTCGGCTGGACCGACGCCGCCCTCGCCGGTCTGATGACGGATGCCACGGGGCTCACGACCCATGTCGCCAATGACGCGGCTCTCGGCGCCGTGGCCGAGCACCTGTTCGGTGCCGCGCGCGGCGCGCACGACGTCGTCTACCTCAACGGCGGCGCGAGCGGTATCGGTGGCGCGGTCATCGTCGGGGGAATACCGCTGGGCGGGGCGGGCGGCTACGCCGGGGAGTTCGGGCAGAACAGACCCGGCATCGCCGACCCCGACGACCGGCGAGCACCCGAGGGCGTGCTCGAAGACGAGGTCAGCCGGACTCTGCTGCTGCGAGCGCTCGGCATCGACGCCGCCGACGACGCGGCCCTCGCGTCCGCGCTCACCCGCAGCACCGATGCGGCCGTGCGGGCCGAGACCGATCGACAGCGCCGGATCCTCGCCACGGCCCTCGCCAACGCCGCGAACGTGATGAACCCCGCGGTGATCGTGCTCGGCGGGTTCCTCGCGATCCTCGGCGAGCTCGACCTGGCCGGCCTCGACGCGGCGGTGCGCGCGCAGACGATCCCCGCGTGCGCGGAGGGGCTGCGCCTGGCCGCCGCGGAGCTCGGCGAGAACCGCCTGCTCGTCGGCGCGGCCGAGGCCGTGTTCGAGGCCGCGCTCTTCCCCCCGCGCTGAGCGCGAAACTCTCCTCGAGACCTCGCGCCCGGCCCCGATGTCGGCGGTCCGGGGCAGGATGGGTGAGCGACGACGCGAGGAGAACCGATGATCGAGACACGTTCCGCCGGAGCCACCTGGTCGGGCAACCACCGGTACCGCGCCACCGAGGTGCTGCTGCCCACCGGGCCCGACGAACTGGCCGAGGTCGTGGCATCCGCGGATCATCTGCGTGTGCAGGCGACCCGCCACACTTTCAACGACGTCGCCGACAGCGAGGGCGCGCTCGTCTCGCTCGAGAAGATGCCCACGCGCATCGACGTCGCCGGCGACCGGGTGCGCGTCGAGGGGCTCGTGACCTTCGCCCAGCTGGCGCCCGTGCTCGAGGCCGAGGGCCGGGCGCTGCACAACCTCGGCTCACTCCCCCACATCTCGGTGGCGGGTGCGACGGCGACCGGCACGCACGGCTCGGGGGTCCGTAACGGCAACCTCTCGAGCGCCGTGACGGGCATCGAGATGATGGATGCCGACGGCCGCACGCACCGCATCGACGAGACCCACCCGTGGTTCGGTGCGGCCGCCCTCAGCGTCGGAGCCTTGGGCGTGGTGACCGGCGTCGAGCTGCGCACCGAACCGACCTACGCCGTCACGCAGCAGGCGTACACCGGGGTGGCGTGGGCCGACATCGTGGCGGATCCGATCGCGGTGCTCGGCGGCTCGCGCAGCGTCAGCGTCTTCACGACCTGGGGAGACCCCGCGCACGACCTGGTCTGGGCCAAGAGCGACACGGGCTCGCCGTCGTGGGTCGAAGAACTCGGCGGGATCGCCATCGGCGACGACATCCACCTGGGCAGAATCCGCACCGTCGACAACACGACACCGCGCGGCACCTCAGGGCCGTGGCACACGCGCCTTCCGCACTTTCGCGCCGACGCGCTGCCCAGCGACGGCGACGAGATCCAGTCGGAGTACTTCGTGCCCCTGGCCTCGGCGACCGAGGCTCTCGCGGGCGTGCGCGAGATCGCCCCGGACTTCGCCGAGCACCTGCTGGTGACCGAGCTGCGCACGGTCGCCGCCGATCAGCTTTGGCTGAGCCCCGCGTACGAGCGCGACGTGCTCGCTATCCACTTCACCTGGCGCAACGACACCGAGGGGGTGCGCTCAGCGCTGCCGCACATCGAGGCCGCTCTCGCACCGTTCGATGCGCGACCGCACTGGGGCAAGGCGTTCACCATGCCCGGTGAGCGGATCCTGGCGACCCTGCCGCGTGCCCACGACTTCGACGCGGTCGCGCGCGAGGCCGACCCGCGCGGCGTCTTCCGCAACGCGTTCCTGCGGCGCGTGTTCGGGGGCTGAACCAACCCGGTGGCTTCGACCGGCCCAGCCACCTCCCGCGCAGTCGAGGGCGAAGCGCAGATCCCCGGGCAGGTCGAAGGGACCGCAACCCGGGTGCCACGAACGACTCACCACGAGACGGCGCCGCCCACCGCGACGCCGCCTCGCGGCATCCGGGATCAGCGGCTGGAGTAGCCGCCGTCGATGGGGAGCGAGACACCCGAGATCATGCCCGCGCCATCGCCGAGGAGGAACACGATCGGCGCCGCGATGTCGTCTTCGGTGGCCCACTTGTGCAGCGGCATGGCCTCGAGGAAGGGGCCCTCGATGTCGGGGCGACCCCAGTACCAGGCCGACATCGGGGTCATGACCACCGTGGGGTTCACGCTGTTGACGCGGATGCCGTAGCCGCCGAGTTCGAGCGCCGAGACGCGCGTGATGTTGTCGAGGGCGGCTTTCGACGAGCCGTACGAGATGTGACCGGTGAGGGCGACGAGGCTCGCCTGGCTCGAGACGTTGACGATCGCGCCGCCCTTGCCGACGCGGATCATCTCGCGCGAGGCGTACTTGGTGACGAGCAGCGAGCCACGGGCGTTGATGCGCATGACCTTGTCGAAGACGTCGATGTCGGTCTCCATCGGGGTCGCGATTTCGCCACCCCACCCACCGCAGTTGACGACGCCGTAGATGTCGCGACCCTCGATGGCCGCGCGGATCTCGTCTTCGGACTCGAGGTCGAACACGACGGGCTCGGCTCCGGTCTCGGCGCTGATCGCGGCGACGCTCTCGGCGTCGCGACCGGCGGCGAGGACCGTCGCGCCGGCGGCGACGAGGTGGCGCACGGTCGCACCACCGATGCCGCCACCGGCTCCGGTGACGAGGATGATGCGGTCGGTGAATTCGGTCATGGGTGGGCTCTTTCGCGGGTCCGGGAGTCGAGGACGACGGCAGTGTCGTCGCGGCCCATGATAACCACAGAATCACGCGGATGACTTCGGTGTCACGACGAAATGATCACGGGTGTTGACACCGGTGTCACGGTGGGCTTACCGTAACCGGAGTTCGACCGGTGGACACCCCCGCCGGACCCGCTTCGTCGACGCAGCACTCCGCCGTGGTGCGTCGCCCGGAAGGACCACACCGCTGTGACCCACACCTCGGAGAACGACGCGACGACCGCCGCCGCGACCGTGCACCTCGACGACCTCGTCGCCCGTGCCCGGCAGCTCGCGGCGCCGGGCGAGCGGCGCATCCTGGGCGTGGCCGGCACCCCCGGCGCGGGCAAGTCGACCGTGAGCGACGCCCTGCTCGCCGCCCTCGGCGACGACGCGGTGCTGGTCGGCATGGACGGTTTCCACCTCGCCAACGAAGAGCTCGTGCGCCTCGGTCGTCGCGACCGCAAGGGCGCCCCCGACACCTTCGACGTCGAGGGCTACGTCGCCCTGCTCGATCGCATCCGCGCCGGGCACGAGGTCTACGCCCCGCGCTTCGACCGCGGCCTCGAGGAGTCGATCGGCTCGGCGGTGCTCGTGCCCGCCCACGTTCCGCTCGTCATCACCGAGGGCAACTACCTGCTGCACGACGAATTCGGGTGGGATGCCGTCGCCTCGCGCCTCGACGAGGTGTGGTTCCTCGACATCGACTCCCACGCGCGCCGCGAGCGTCTCGTCGCGCGGCGCCTCTCTCACGACCACCCCTATGACGAAGCCGTCGCCTGGGTCCGCGAGGTCGACGAGCGCAATGCCCTCGTCGTCGAGCGCGGGCGCGACCGCGCCGATCTCGTCGTCACCGTCTCCGATGCCCCCGTCGGTCCCCACGAAGGAGCTTCCTCATGAGCACCACCACGGCCACGCCCGTGCTGCAGGCGCGCGGCCTGTCGCGTCAGTTCGGATCCGTCCGCGCCCTCAACAACGTCGACTTCGAGGTCTACCCGGGTGAGGTCACCGCCCTGATCGGTGACAACGGTGCCGGCAAGTCGACGCTCGTCAAAGCTCTCTCGGGCAACCTCGCGGTCGACGAGGGTGAGATCCTCTTCGACGGCAAGCCCATCGACATGTCGAACCCGCAAATCGCCTCCGGCCTCGGCATCGAGACCGTCTACCAGGACCTCGCTCTCGCCCCGCACCTCGACCCGGTGCAGAACATGTACCTGGGCCGCGAGATCCGCCGCCCCGGCCTCGCGGGAGCGCTCGGCTTCATGAAGACCAAGGACATGGCGAAGGCCTCCCGCGCCGCGTTCGACGAACTCGGCGCCACCGTCCGCTCGCTCACCTCGCCCGTCGGCGAGATGTCAGGCGGTCAGCGTCAGGCCATCGCGATCGCCCGCGCCGTGCACTGGGCCTCGCGAGTCGTGTTCCTCGACGAGCCGACCGCCGCCCTCGGTGTGCGTCAGACGAAGAACGTGCTCGAGACCATCCGGCGCGTGCGTGACAAGGGCATCGCCGTGGTCTTCATCTCGCACTCGATGCCGCACGTCATCGACGTCAGCGACCGCATCCAGGTCCTGCGCCTCGGAACCCGCGTCGCCAATATCAACGCCAAAGACACCTCCATGGAAGAGCTCGTCGGACTCATGACCGGCGCCGTCACGAAGGACGACCAGAAGTGAGCCTCAAGACTCCCCCGACCGAGACCGTCGCGATCGGCACGTTCGACGACAACAAGAAGACCAACCCGGTCGCCGCGGTCCTGCGCACGCAGGCGTTCCAGATCCTCCTGGTGCTGCTGGCGATCATCATCGTCTTCAGCATCATCGCGCCCGACTCGTTCGCGCAGTGGTCGAACTTCCGCCTCATCATCCAGAACGCCTCGATCCTCGCGGTGCTCGCCGTCGGCATGACCTACGTCATCATCACCGCCGGCATCGACCTGTCGGTCGGGTCCGTCCTCGTCTTCTCGGGGGTCGTGTCGGCCCTCGTCATGCGAGCGATGGGCGGCGAGGGGTGGGGCGTCGCCACGGTCGGCATCATCGTCGCGGTCCTGAGCGGCGTGTGCTGGGGGCTGTTCAACGGATTCCTGGTCGCGAAGGCGAAGATCCCGCCGCTCATCGTCACCCTCGGCTCGCTGGGCATGGCCCTCGGTCTCGCGCAGATCCTCACCGGCGGCGTCGACATCCGCGACGTCCCCACCGTGCTGACCGTCTCGATCGGCTACGGCAACGTGTTCGGATCCGTCCCGATCATCAGCGTCATCGCGCTCGTCGTGGTGCTGATCGGCGCTGTCGTCCTGCACTTCACGCGCTTCGGCCTCTACACGTTGGCCGTGGGCTCGAGCGAGATCGCCGCCCGCCGCGTCGGTGTGAAGGTCGACGCGCAGCTGATCAAGATCTACACGATCTCCGGCGCCCTGGCCGGGCTCGGCGGCATCCTGTCTCTCTCGCAGTTCTCCACGACCGCCATCGCCGGCCAGTCCCAGACCAACCTGAACGTCATCGCCGCGGTCGTCATCGGCGGCACCTCGCTCTTCGGCGGGGTCGGCACGATCATGGGCACCGTCGTGGGCCTGTTCATCCCCGCGGTGCTGCAGAACGGCTTCGTCATCACCGGCGTGCAGCCCTTCTGGCAGCAGGTCGCCGTCGGCGCCGTGCTGATCGCGGCGGTCTACGTCGACCAGGTGCGCCGCACCGCCGCGACCCGCGGCAACTCGCAGGGCCTCTGGCGCAAGTTCCTCAGCGGAGGTCGGCGCGGCTGATCCGCGGCGGCATCCATTTCCTCTCCCCCCTTACCAACCCGACAGCAGTACTCCAGAAAAGAACGGTGATCACAATGAAGTGGAACAAGAAGGCGACCGCCCTGACGGTCTTCGGCATGGCGGCGACGCTGACCCTCGCGGGGTGCTCGGGAGGTGCGTCCTCGGGCGGCGCGTCCGGCGGCGCCGACGGCGGGTACAAGATCGCGTTCGTGCAGGGCGTCGCCGGAGATGAGTTCTACATCTCCATGCAGTGCGGCATCCAGGCCGAAGCCGCCAAGGAAGGCGCCACCGTCACCACCCAGGGTCCCGAGAAGTTCGACCCGACCCTCCAGAAGCCGATCGTCGACGCGGTCGTCGCCTCCCAGCCCGACGCGCTGCTCATCGCCCCGACCGACGTCTCGGCCATGCAGGCACCCATCGCGGCCGCCGAGGCCGCCGGCATCAAGGTCGTCCTCGTCGACACGACGCTGGAAGACCCCTCCGGCGCGGTCTCGCAGATCTCCTCCGACAACGAAGGCGGCGGAGCCGCGGCGTTCGAGGCGATCCAGAAGGCCAACCCGGGCGGCGGCAAGGTCCTCGTCGTCTCCACCGACCCGGGTGTGTCCACCACCGACGCCCGCGCGAAGGGCTTCGAAGACGCCGTCGCCAAGGACAGCAAGTTCAGCTCCGTGGGCGTGCAGTACTCCCACAACGAGCCCTCCACCGCCGCCGAGATCGTCACCGCGGCCCTGCAGAAGGACCCCGACATCGTCGGCATCTTCGCCGCCAACCTGTTCGCCGCCGAAGGCTCCGCCACCGGCGTCCAGCAGGCGGGCAAGCAGGGTCAGGTCACCATCGTCGGCTTCGACGCCGGCCCCGCCCAGGTGAAGGCCCTCGAAGCCGGCACCGTCCAGGCCCTCGTCGCCCAGGAACCCGCCACCATCGGCGAAGACGGCGTCAAGCAGGCCATCGCCGCACTCAAGGGCGAGGCCACCGAGGCCAAGATCCAGACCGGGTTCACCATCCTCACCAAGGACAACATCACCACCGACGGCAAAGACGCGGTCTACAAGTCCAGCTGCTGACACACCGCTCTCGCGTGAGGGGTCACAAACAGTCGCCTGGGCCGCTCCCCAGCGACATCAAGTGACCCCTCACGTGAGATGAATCCCGGCATCCACCCCTCTCGCCAGTCCGACCTTCCCTCCACGAACCACGGAGCCCCCGCATGACCGACCTCACCGCCGCCGCCCTCCCCTCCCTCGCGGCGAACGTCTCCGTTCCGACGTACGACAGGTCGGCCGTGCGCGCGCGCATCGTGCACTTCGGTGTGGGCGGCTTCCACCGGGCGCACGAGGCCATGTACCTCGACCGCCTGCTCGAAGCCGGCCACACCGAGTGGGGCCTGTGCGGAGTCGGGGTGCTGTCGTTCGACGCGGCCATGCGCGACGCTCTCGCCGCTCAAGACGACCTCTACACGCTCGTCACGACCGCGCCCGACGGCACCTCCGCCGCTCGCGTCGTCGGCTCGATCGTCGAGTACCTCTTCGTGCCCGATGACCCCGAGGCCGTTGTCGCGAAGCTCGCCGACCCCGACACCGCGATCGTCTCGCTCACCATCACCGAGGGCGGGTACGGCGTCGACGACGCCACCGGCGACTACGCCCCGCGCGACGAGGCGACCCTGGCCGACCTCGACGGCGCGACCCCGCCGCGCAGCGTCATGGGCCTGCTGACCGACGCTCTTCGCCGACGCCGGGATGCCGGCATCCCGGCCTTCACAGTCATGTCGTGCGACAACATCCAGGGCAACGGACACGTCGCCCGTGCCGCCCTGCTCGGTTTCGCCGAGCGGCGCGACGCGGCGCTGTCGGGCTGGATCGCCGAGAACGTGTCGTTCCCGAACTCGATGGTCGACCGCATCACCCCCGTGACCACCGACGAGACGCGCGAGGCGATCGCGTCGGAGTTCGGCATCCAGGACCGCTGGCCCGTACGCAGCGAGTCGTTCGAGCAGTGGGTGCTCGAAGACGCCTTCACCGCCGGCCGCCCGCCGTTCGACGAGGTCGGCGTGCAGCTGGTCGACGACGTCGAGCCCTACGAGCTGATGAAGCTGCGTCTGCTCAACGCCTCGCACCAGGCCATGAGCTACCTCGGCATCCTCTCGGGCGCGCACGACGTGCACGAGGTGTGCACCGACCCGCTGTTCGTCGACTTCCTGAAGGGATACATGCACGACGAGGCGATCCCGACGCTGCGCGCGGTCCCGGGGATCGACCTCGACGCCTACTGCGACCAGCTCATCGCCCGTTTCAGCAGCGAGGCGATCCGTGACACCCTCGCGCGCCAGGTCGTCGACGGCTCGGACCGCCTGCCGAAGTTCCTTCTGCCCGTGGTGCGCGAACAGCTCGCCGCGGGCGGGCGCATCGACCACGCCGCCCTCGTGCTCGCCGGCTGGAGCGTCTTCCTCGAGGGTCGCACCGAGTCGGGAGAGGAGACCCCCGCGGTCGACAGCCGCCTCGACGAGCTGCGGGCGATCGTCGCCGAGGACCCCGCGTCTCTGCTCGACTACGCGCCCGTCTTCGGCGATCTCGGGCAGAACCCGCGCCTGCGCGAGGCCTACCTGGCCGCGCGTGCCTCGCTCGCCGAGCGCGGGGCGCGCGGAGCGATCGCCGCCCTCGCCGGCTGACCGCCCGGGCGGGTCAGGAGCGCGGTCGGCTCCGCAGGAAGCCCGCGATCGCGTCGTGGAACCGCGTCGGGTCCTGGTTCGCCTCGTTGCAGTGACCGGTCGCGTCGAACGCCACGAGCTCGGCCTCGGGATGCCGTTTCACATATGCGAGCGACCCGCTCACCGGCACCACGGGGTCGCGCAGACTGTGCACGATCAGCGTGGGCACGCGAGGCGCGGGCCGGGGACCGTCGACCCAGTTGAGCGCCGGGGCGTCCACGCCCTCGATGAGTCCCAGCGCTCGCGCGCCGAGGGCGCTGCCGAGGATGCGCATCGATGCTCCGGCCACCGAACGCGGAAGGTGGGCACCCGCCACGGCGTTCTCGACCACGCGCGTCCAGTCGAGGGCCGGGGCGACGAGCACGAGGGCCGTCACCCGGTCGCGGTGCGCCGACTGCTCGAGCGCGAGCATCGCGATCGTTCCGCCCATCGACCAGGCGACGAGCACGATCTCGCGCGCCCCCTGGTCGACGGCGTACGAGATCGCGTCGTCGACGTCTCTCCACTCGCGCGTCCCGAGCGTCGAAGGCAGGGAATCGGCGGGGGCGCACTCCTCGTCGCCCGCGTACGAGACGACGAGCGACATCCACCCCGCATCGGCGGCGGCCGGGGTGGAGCGCAGGGCGCCGTTGCGGCTCGATCGCAGGCCGTGGACGTGGATCGTCCACCGCCCGTCCGCGCTGTCACGGTCGCCGATCTCCCAGGCCTCCGCGACGCCGCCGCGTCGGAGCGGCACCGAGACATGACGGGTGCGCCCGACCTCCTCGGGGGCGCCGATGCTCTGCGAGGTCCAGGTGGCCACGGCATCCCCGTCTTCGAGTCCCTCCGGTCGCGCCGCCAGCGCGCGCACGACCCGGTCCTTCCCGAGGCGCAGCGGCTCGCCGACGACCAGGTGCCGACCGTCGTCGAGCCACAGGCCGTACGTGCCCGGCTCGCGGCTCTCCAGCGTGGCCGGTACCGAGACGGTGTCGCCCGCGACCGTGATCGGGGCGTAGACCTTGGGAGCGCGCGGCGCGATGAGACGGCGGGCGACGTAGCCGGCGACGGCCGTGTGAGCGAGGGCGAGAGTCGCGGCGGCGACTCCGGTGCCGACGGCGAGGGATCGGATCATGGGCGGACTCCCGTGGTTCGTCGGGTCAGGTGGGCGTCGATGTCGTCGAGCAGAGCGCGCTGAGGAGGGCTGAGCGGCGTCGAGGTGGCGATCGCGTCGTCTTCGACGGCGACCCGCAGGGCGTGGAGGCGCGTGTCGGCGACGGCATCGGCAGGAAGCCCCGGGAACGAGTCCACGCCACGCTCTCGGGCGACCGGCTCGAGCCGAGCGAGCAGTTCGTCCCCGCGGCGGCGGATGCGCGTCGTCGTGCGGGATGCCACGAAGATCCCGATCACGAACGAGACGACCCCGAGATAGAACAGCGGATCGAACAGAGCACTGACCATTGCGTTCGGCTCGAAGAACCGCGACAGCGTCAGGTCGAGGATCTCGCTGAGGCAGCCGAGAACGATCCCGACCGCCCCGACGCGGAAGAAGATGCGCGTGTTCGGCAGCGAGCCGCGGGCCGAGCGGAACAGCAGGAGGCCGACGAGGGCGATACCCGCCATGTGCAGCACGCCGTACGCCCACGCCCCGCTCGAGGTCATCGCCGCATCCTCGAGGAACCGGAACGACGACGTCCCCCGCCGAGGGAGGGCGGCGAAGAAGACCACCGTGAACAGCGCACCGAGCAGGCCGGGGAACCACCACCGCAGGGTGCGGATACGCGCGGTCACCGGAGCGGTACCCGCCTGGATGCCGAGCCACAGCGCCACCATCGTGAGCACGTTCTGCACGAGCTTGAGGATGTTCGTTCCGCCGAGGAACCCGTCGAGGACCTCGAGGGGGATGACGGTGCCCTGGGTGAGCAGGGCGATGGAGCCGATGAGAGCGGCGAGCCACGCGATGCGCGCCCGCGGCTGGCGCCAGGCGACGCGGGCACGGAGCACGACGACGAGAAGCAGCCCCGCCAGAGCCGCGTCGATCAGAAGAACGGTCACCACGACGACTCGGCCACCCTCGGCGAGGCGTACAACAGGCGCGCGATCCGGTGCGCGATGTGCTCGGCGACGAGTTCCGCCTCGTACTCCGGCGTGGTCAACAGGGGGTTGTCATGGGGTGAGACCGAGGACCGCTCGTGCAGAGCTCCGGAGCAGTGGGCGTCGTCGAGAAGGTGCCCCAGTTCGTGGGAGGCGGCGAACTGGCTGTAGATCGCGGCATCCGAGGCTCGGACGTGGATACTGCCCTCGCGTCGATCGGCGAAGTAGGTGAGAAAACCGGTCAACGTGCCCCACCCCGCGGTGTCCGTCTCGGGGACGACGCGCAGGCGGATCTCGAGCGCCTGCTCGACCGCGTGGACGACCTGATCGAAGGTCATGCCGGCGGCGAGGGCGGCGCGCTGGAACGCGCGGTCGGCGCGCGCCTGCACGCGGGCGAGCATCTCGTCTGCTTCCGTCACCACCGTCCCCGCTCCCGGCTGATCATGTCGCGGGCGGCCTGCTTCGCAGGGAATGCGCGATGGCGCGGAGGGCGTCGGGCGACATCTCGCCGAGGGCGCGGAATTGGATGCTGCTGGCGCCCGCCTCGCGCATCGCGTCGCGCAGTTCGAGCTCGGCGTCGGTCCGGTCGGTCACCGCGTCGTCGGTGTAGTCGGTGAGGTACTCGGTCGGCACATCGGCCCAGTGCGTGATCAGCCGCAGGACCTCCTCGTCGAGCACGACCGTGTTGGTCGCGGCGGCGAGCAGGGCCCGCGCACTCTCTGCGGCGGCGGGGTCGATCTCATCGAGGTGATCGACGAGATCGCTCTCTCTCGCCCCCTGGCTCTGGACGAGTCGACGCACGCGGGCGGCGAGGGGGGCGGCGGGGACGCGCATCTCGACTCGGGGCGCGGAGTCGGGGTTCGCGACCTCTTCGGGGGCCACTCCGAGGGCGGCGGCGAGCGCCTCGATGTCGTTCGTGTTGTAGGGCAGAGAGAAGCCCGCGCGCGACTGGTAGTAGCTCTTCGTCATTCCGGCGCGACTGAGCAGCTCGCCTACCGTCAGGCCTTTCACCCGACGCAGGCGGTCCACATTCGCCACCACTCGGCGGGAGTACCGCGAGGGCGGTCCGACAGCGCCGCGACCCACGTTTCGATCGTAGACGCCCTCGGCGACCGAGGGGTGACCGTATTTACGATCTCATTGCGGGTGCTATTTACGAGACGCTGTGCTTGTATGGATGAAGACCGCGGGCGGGCGTCCGTGGGGGAAACCCCGCGCGCGAGCGATCGGGAGAGGCTTCCCGGTCCGTCGGCGACGGGCACGGCACCATTGGGGGGTGCCGTGCCCGTTCGCATCTGCGAGCTCAGGCGATGCGCCGCTCCCCCGGGCGGATGACCCTCCACCATCGGTGCCCGTACCCGTCGAGCGTCGCGTCGAACGAGTCGCCGTCGAGGACCTCGGCACCGCTCGAGTCATCGAGCAGATTCACGATCCTCCAGCCCTCGGCATCCGCCCCCTCGATCCGCAGGCGGAACGTCCGCCCGTCCGGGGCGAAGTTGTGCGCGCCGACGAGCATGCCCAGCTCACTGGTGACGGTGTGCGCCAGCACGCACGCGTGAGGTTGATCGAGGATGCCGAACTCTCCCCACCCGATCTCGGGCGAGGCGCGGTAGTGCCGCACGAGGTTCTGCACGAATCGCAGCATCGATTCGGGCTCGTGCCTCTGTTGTGCCACGTTGACGTGGTGCGGGCCGAAGCCGCCCGGCACGATGTCGGCGATCGTCTCCTCGGCCGTCGAGAAACCGGCGTCGTCGGCACCCGTCCACTGCATCGGAGCGCGCACGGCCGCGCGACTCCCCTCGATCAGCGGGTTCTCCCCCATGCCGATCTCCTCGCCGTAGTAGAGCACGGGGGCACCGGGCAACGAGAAGATGAGGCTGTAGACCATTCGGATGCGCCTCGGGTCCCCCTCGAGCATCGACGGGAGCCGTCGGGTGATTCCCCGACCGTGGATGCGTTGTCCCTCCTCCGGGGCGAACGCGGCGAACACCTCGTCCCGCTCGGCGGAACTGAGCTGGTCCAGGGTCAACTCGTCATGATTTCGGACGAAGTTGCCCCATTGATTCCCCCGCGCGATCGGCGGCCGCGACGTGAGGGCCTCGCGCAGGGGTGCGGCATCCTGGCGGGCGAGAGCGAGGTACAGGCGCTGATTCGCGACGAAGTCGAACTGCATGGTGAGTTCGTCCCCGTCGGCGTCGCCGAAGAAGCGCATCTGCTCGGCATAGGGGAGGTTGACCTCTCCGAGCATCATCGCGTGCCCGCGGCGGCGCGATACGTATCCGCGCAGTTCACGGAGGAACTCGTGCTCGGGGCCGTCGTCACCGTCGATCAAGAAGGGAACGGCGTCCACCCGGAACCCGTCGATGCCGAGCTCGAGCCAGAAGCCGATGGCCTTGGCGATCTCCTCGCGCACCTCGGGGTGGTCGGTAGCGAGATCCGGCTGGTGCCGATAGAAGGAGTGCTTGTAGTACTGCCCCGCGGTCTCGTCGAAGAACCAGACGCCGTCCTCGACATCGGGGAACATGCTCGCGGGAGCGTCCTCGGGCACGTCGTCGCGCCACTGGTAGAAGTGGCGGTACCGGCTGTCGGGGCTGGACCGGGCGTCCTGGAACCAGGCGTGCTGGTCTGACGTGTGGTTGACCACGAGGTCGACGATCACGCGCATGCCGCGATCGTGAGCCGTGCGCAGCACCTCGACCATGTCGCCGAGGGAGCCGTAGCGAGGGTCGACGCCGTAGTAGTCCGAGATGTCGTAGCCGTTGTCGCGTTGCGGCGACGGGTAGAACGGAGCGAGCCAGAGGCACGTGACGCCGAGCTCGGCGAGGTGATCGAGACGCTGAGCGAGACCGCGCAGGTCGCCGACGCCGTCGCCGTCGGCGTCGAGATAGGTCTTGACGTCGAGGTTGTAGAAGATCGCCGTCTTCCACCACAGATCGCTGGTGTCGGTCAGCCTCATGCCGTCGCCCCCGTCCGGGTGTCGGCGCGGCGCGGTCGGTGCGGGATGGTCGTCATCGGAGCCCTCTTCTCGGGAGCGGTGGCGTCGGTGACTGCCCTTCTTACCGTGGGTACCTGATCGCGAGAGGGCTCTTGCCGCGGCTCGCCTCGCCGTGCTCTGTGCGCGACAGCCGCCAGGATCCGTTACCTCGGCACCGCCGCACGCGACGTTCCGTGGCGACTCGCGCGCGGGTGAGGATCAGAGGCCGCAGGACTCCCGTTCGACGAGCGACACGTCGATGACCGTCAGCTCGTCGAGGCCGAGCCCGGCGTCGGGCTTCAGGCGCGCGAAGACGCGTTCGGCCGCGAGCGCTCCGATGCGGCGCGGATCCTGGTCGACGACCGTGACCGAGGGGGTCAGGGTGTCGGCCATCGGGAAGTCGCCGAACCCGACGAACGGCATCGACTGCCCGCGCAGCACGTGGGCGAGAGCCATCGACGAGCGCGCGTTGGCCGAGAAGACGGCGGTGGGCGGGTCGGCGAGCGCGCGCAGGCGTTCGAGGGCGGATGCCGCGGACTCGCGGTCCGACACCTGCGAGGCGATCAGCTGTTCGTCGACGTCGACTCCGGCTTCGCGAAGCGCTCGTCGCCAACCCTCGACGCGCTTCGTCTCGGTGGAAAGGTGCACCATGTCGCCCACGTAGGCGATGCGACGGTGACCGTGCGAGAGGAGATGGGCCGTGGCGAGATGGGCGCCCGCTTCGTCGTTCTCGGTGAACGTGTCGGTGAGCAGACCCACCGGGGCGCGGTCGACGAAGACGATCGGGGTGTGGCCGCGCCAGCGCTCGAGCCACGAGTGGTCGGTGCCGACGGGGGCGATCACCAGGCCGGTGAGCTGACGCCCCAGGAGCGACTCGAGGGCGGGACGCTCGTCGGCGGGATCCTCGCCGAGGCTGGTGACGAGGGTGGAGAGCCCGCGCCGTCGGGCGGCGTCTTCGACCGACCGCGCGATCGCGGCGAAGAACGGGTCGACGACGTCGGGAACGGCCACCCCGATGACCGAGGCACGACCGGCGCGGAAAGTCGTCGCCAGGGCATTGGGCACGTAATTGAGTTCGCGCATCGCAGCCTCGACGAGGGCGCGGGTGTCGGGCAGCACGTGCGGATCGTCGTTGAAGACGCGCGACACGGTCTTGGTGCTCACCCCGGCGCGCAGGGCGACATCGCGCATGGTGGTCACGAGGCACCTCCGAGGTAGGGGATCGGGCGAGGGGCTGCTCCGACAGGCCACCCTATCCGGCGACGGGCCAGAGCCGCCCGCCCGGGGACGCAGCGACACTCCCCCGCGGGCACCCGCGGTGAGCGCGCCCCGTTCCGGGCGGGCGTGGTCATGTCAGCGGCCGTCGACGGCGTCGGCCAGCTCGCGCAGGCGCGGGAGGGCGCGACCCGAGAGCAGCTCCTCGCGACGGTCGGCGTCGATCGAGAGGCTGTCCTTCCACAGCGACCGGCCGGCCATGGCGCCCGAGGCGCCGTTCGCGACGGCGGTGCGCACCTGCTCGATGAAGGTCTCGTGGTCGACGCCGGCCGACAGCACGGCCCACGGCACGCCCTGGGCGACCTCGGTCACGCGGGCGCTCGCCTCGGCCGAGCCGGGGTACTGGAGCTTCAGGATCTTGGCGCCGCACGCGACGGCGAGAGCGGCCCCGTCGACGACGAGGTCGGCGAACTTCGCCGTGTACTCCTCGTCGCTCTCGTCTTCGAGCCGGTAGGTCAGCAGTTCGACGATCAGCAGCAGACCCTCGGCCTCGCACGCCTGCACGAGGTCGCGGATCTCGTGGGCGACGCGGGAGTCGGCATCCTGCTTGTCGGGGCGGGTGTACCAGAGCATCTTGGCGACGTCGGCGCCCTGCTCACGGATGGAGTGCGGCGTGGTGCCGGGGACGTAGCGCGTGTACTTCAGACCGTCGACCGTCTCGGCACCCGAGGCGTCCAGCCCGACGACGAGCGCGGTGTCGCGGGCGAGCACGCCGTCGTCGACGATCTGCGGGAGCGCCACCTCGGGGTCGAGCAGGATCGCGGGGGCGTGGTTGGCGAGGTGGCGGACGAGGTCGGCCTTCACCTCGGCGAGCTCCTCTCGCGAGATCGCGTCGGAGCCGTTCGGGGCGTCTGTGATGGCGGCCTTCATGCCGTTGCGCTGGTCGGCGGCGACGATGAGCATGTGGCCGTCGGGGGTGCTGATCGACTGGAGCGCGCGGCGCTCGAGCGTGGTGAGTTCGTTCATGATCTCTCTTCTTTCGGTTCTTTTCACGCCGGTCGGCGCGGGCGGTCTGTTCGCGCGTCCGGTCGGGACGGGCGCGGCGGGTGGGGAGTCAGGAGGGGACGGATGCCGAGACGAGGCGCCGCGCCATGTCGGCGGCTCCCCACGCGACGTCCTGCTCGCGGGTGGACAGGGACGGATCGGGGAGCACTTCGGCGCGGGCTCGGCGCACGCTCGCCATGCCCGCCCAGCCGCCGGCGAGGGTGGAGCGGGTGGCCGGGGCGACCTCGCGGTCCATCGCCGCGACGAGGGCGGCGACTTCGTCGTTGCTGTGCCGCAGCACGGCGCCGAAGATCTCGGCGGGCGACGCCTCGGTGTGCAGGGTCAGGCGCAGCACGCCGTCGTCGTTGCGCGCGCCGGTGACCTCGATCGCCCCGGCGGGCAGTTCCCCCTCGTACGGCAGAGCCATGACGGCGGCATCGAGGGCGTCGCGCCCGGCGCGGTCGCTGATGCCCGCGGCGTGAAGAGCGCGACGCAGCAGCAGTCCGGTCTTCACGCCGGCGACGAGCACGTGCTTTCCGGGCACGACGTGGCGCACCTCGTTGATGAGCGCGCCAGCCAACCGCTGTCGTGCCGCGAAGCCGAGCGGCTCATCGAGCACGCGCAGCAGCACCTCGGCGGTGCCGAGCGAGACGTGGTACCCGTCCGCGTCCAGGGTCCCGTTCGCCTGGGCGGCCACGAGGTGGTCGTGGCCCGCGACGGTGAGGGCGGCGCCCGCGACGCGCGACCCGAAGGCATCGGATGCCACGCCCCAGGGCAGTCCCCCTCCGCGCAGCGGCGGCAGCAGGTCGGCGTCCACACCGAGAGCGTCGAGCATCGCGGGCCAGGCGGCGCCGGAGTCCTGGTCGATAAGACCGGTGCGCGACGCGAGCGAGAGCTCGAGGGCGACGTCACCGCCGAGGGAGGCGACCACGAACTCCGGCAGGTCGAGCCAGCGCAAGCCCGCGATCGACGTGCCCTGGTCGCGCAGCCACGCAAGCTTTGCGACGCTCACCTGCGCGCCGAGCGGGAGCCCCGTGCGGCCGGCGAACTCCTCGCGCACCACGCTCGGGAAGGCGGCGATCTGCTCGAGTCCGCGCGGATCGAACCACGCGAAGCCGGGCGCGGCAGCGGCCCCCTCGGCATCGATGAGGATCCCGGTCTCTCCCATACCGGCCACGGCGAGCGAGGTCAGCGAACCGGCGGTGATCGGTGCCAGTTTCTCGTCGATGAGATCGATGAGCGAGCGGATGGAGCGCAACAGGTCGTCGGCGTCGATGTCGGTCGTTCCGCCCTCGCCGACGCGCCAGGGCGTCGGCACCTGCGCCCCGGCGATCTCGTCGCCGTCATCGTCGATGACGAGCATTTTGATCGCGGTGCTGCCGAGGTCGAGCCCGCCGTGCAGGCGCGCGGGCCCCGAAACCATGTCACCGGTGTCTCGCATGGGCGGCCGTCCTTTCCGGAACTTCTTCGAGTCCCGGAATTTCAAGCATGACACCGGTGACTTGCTACGTCTATGGTGGGGGTATGCCGTCGTCGTGTCAAATACCCGATCCGCTCGCCGTCGTCGTCGCCGGAACGGCCGGCAGCGGCAAGAGCACGCTCGGCCGCGCGATCGCCGAGACCCTTCGCGCGCCCCTCGTCGACCTCGACAGCGTCACGACTCCCCTGCTCGACGCCCTGCCCGCGAGCGCTCTCGGCGGCGGCCACTGGCTCACCTCCCCCCACGCCTCGGCGATCCGCGCCGGGCGTTACGCGGCCCTGCTCGCGACCGCCGCTGATGCCCTCGCGACAGCAGGCCGGGTGGTGATCGTCGCCCCCTTCACCTCCGAGCTCTCCGGCGGCACGGACTGGCAGACGCTGGTCGCCGCGCTCACCCCCGCCGAGCCGCACGTCGTGCACGTCGACGGAGACCCCGCCGTCCTGGCATCCCGCCGCACCGCGAGGGGAGCATCCCGCGACGCGCACCGACCCGACGTCGCTCCCGCGGCGCCGGCGATCCCGGTGATCGCCGTCGATGCCGAGCTCTCGACCGCTCAGCAACTCTCCCGAGTGCTCCCCGCGCTGGGGGTTCGTCGGGCCGTCGACACGGCCGCCGAGATCTTCCGCCGCGAGTTCGACGCGGTGCTCTTCGACCTCGACGGGACGCTCGTGGACTCCACGGCATCCGTCGTCCGGTCATGGCGGCGCTTCGCGGAGCACTTCGACGTGTCGATGGAAGCCCTGCACGCCAACCACGGGCAACCCGCGCGCACCCTCGTGAGCCTGCTCCTGCCCGCCGAGCGCGGGGCCGAGGCCATCGCTCACGTCACCGATCTCGAGGTGGCGGATGCCGTGGGCCTGGCCCCCATCCGCGGAGCCGCGGACTTCTTCGCATCCGTCCCGGCCGAGCGTCGAGCCATCGTCACGTCGGGGTCCGTTCCGATCGCGAAAGCGCGTCTGGCAGCCGCCGGCTACGAGCGGCCCGCGGTGTTCGTCACCGTCGACGACGTGGTCAACGGCAAGCCTGACCCCGAACCGTTCCTCCTGGCGGCGGAGCGTCTCGGCGTGGACCCGTCACGCTGCCTCGTCGTCGAGGACGCCCCCGCCGGCATCGCCGCCGCCCGTGCCGCCGGCTGCGCGGTGATGGCGTTGACCGGCACCACCGTCGAAGAGGAGCTGCCTGCCGACCTCGTCGTCGACGGCCTGGATGCCGTGCGTCTCGACGTCACGGCATCCGGGGCAATGCGCCTGAACCCCGCCTGAACCCCTCGCGTGAGCCCCTCCCGCGAGGGGGTTCGCGCGAGGCGCCATCATTTGTCGCTTCACGCGCCCTCCAGGCGACACATTCTGGCGCCTGGCGCGGGAGTCAGCGCGTCGCACGCTCCAACAGCTCCAACACGTGCACGTACGACTCCCCCGTCGCCTTCGTCATGCCCAGCTCGCACGTGCGGTTGCAGGAGGCGTGCGCGTCGGCGCCCCACCCGGCGACCTCCGCCGCCTCAAGAGCGGTCGCGGCCTCGGTCAGCTCCGGGTGCAGCATCCCCCGGTCGCCCGCGTAGGCGCAGCAGCCCCACGCGTCGGGGACGCGCACCTCGGCGGCCACGGCCTCCCCCACCGCCCGCAGCGCCGGATCGATCCCCAGCTGCGTCGACGAACACGTGGGATGCAGGGCCAGCAGCTCGGCCACCGGTGTGGGTGTGAGGTGCGGAAGCAGAGTGGATGCCGCGAAGGCCACGGCATCCACCACTCTCACTCCCTCGTCGCGCAGGGTCGCCGCGAACCCCTCGGTGCAGCTGGACGCATCGCAGACGACGGGGAGCTCTCCCCCGCGCGACGCCGCGGACACCGCCGCGCGGACGCGGGCCGACATCGTCGCGTGGCCCTTCGCGTACCCCTTCGACGACCACGGGGTTCCGCAGCAGAGGGCGTCGATCTCCTCCGGCACGATCGCCGAGACCCCCGTTCGCTCGAGCAGCCGGACGAATGCCTCGGTCGCACCGATCCCGTCCGAGGAGGCCGGTCCGAACATGCTCCCCACGCACGCGGGCAGAAACACCGCGCTCGGCTCGACGCCCGCCGCCCCGACGACCCGACCCCGGGCTTTCCGCGACGCTCCGCCGCCCGGCAGCTCGGCCGCGTACCGGGGCACCGTGTCGGTGCCGAGCACCGCGCGCGCGGCATCCGTCACCGCCCGCACCGCCGGCGTGGGCAGCACCGCGGCGACCGAGAGGGCCGCAGACCCGGCGCGCGTCACCGCACCCCACCCCGTCGCCGCCGCCGACCAGCCAGCGGCGAGCACGGGGTTCGCGTCCTCCCGGCGGAAGCGCTTCATGAGCGACCCCGTGTTGATGAGCACCGGGCACGCCGTCTGGCACATGCCGTCGACCGCGCAGGTCTGCACGCCGTCGTAGTCGTAGTCCTTCTCGAGCTCGGCGACGAGACCCCGGTCGCCGCGCTCGCGGGCCGCCGTCGACGCGCGTCGAACAACGATGCGCTGCCGCGGGGTGAGGGTGAGCGAGCGGCTCGGGCACACGGGCTCGCAGTATCCGCACTCCACGCACCGGTCGGCCTCGGGCTCGATCGACACGGGCGTCTTGAAGTTCTGCATGTGCGCGATCGGGTCGTCGTCGATGATGACACCCGGGTTGAGGACGCCGCTGGGGTCGAGCAGACGCTTGAGCCGCACCATCACGTCATACAGCTCGTCGCCGTACTGACGACGCACGTACGGCGCCATCGCACGACCCGTGCCGTGCTCGGCCTTGAGGTTGCCGCCCGCGTCGAGCACGAGGTCGACCATCGCGTCGGTGAACCCCTCGAACCGGCCGAGGGCCGTCGCGCCCTCGAACCGGTCGGTGAGCATGAAGTGGATGTTGCCGTCCTTGGCGTGGCCGAAGATGACACTGTCGGCGTAGCCGTAGCGCGCGAACAGCTCCTGCAGCCCACCGCACGTGTCGGCGAGGCGGTCGACGGGCACGACCACGTCTTCGAGCAGCGCCGTGGTGCCCGAAGGCCGCGCGCCGGCGACCGAGGCGTAGAGGCCCTTGCGGAACTTCCAGGCCGCCGCGCGGTCGGCGGCATCGCTCGAGAACAACGCGGGGTCGCGCAGATCCTGCTCCCCGAGCACCCGGGAGCCGGCCTCGGCGAGCGCGCGCAGGCCCTCGAGGTCGTCGGCGTGATACTCCACGAGAAGGGCCGCCTGGGTCAACGCCTCGAAGCCGTGGATCGCGGCGGGAGTCCCGGCCAGGCGTTGTCCGACCCGGAGCGAGGTGGCATCCATCAGCTCGAGCGTTGCCGCGCTCGTCGCCACCAGCGCCGGAAGCGACCGGGTGGCGGCGTCGAGTGTGGGGAACACCGCGAGGGTCGTGGCGATCGCGGGGCGGATCGGCACGGTGCGGAAGGTCGCCTCGGCGACGAAGGCGAGCGTCCCTTCCGAGCCCACGACGAGGTGCGCGAGCAGAGCCGCGGGGGTGTCGAAGTCGACGAAGGCGTTGAGGGCGTAACCCATGGTGTTCTTCATCGCGAACTGCCGCTCGATGAGCGCGACGCTCGCGGGGTCGTCGACCACGCGAGAGCGCAGGCGCATCAGCTCGTCGACGAGGGCGGGTTCGTGCTGGGCGAGCAGCCGATCGGCATCCGGGTCCGCGGTGTCGACGACGGTTCCGGATGCCAGCACCAGCACGACCGATTCGAGGGTGCGGTACGAGTTCTCGACCGTTCCACACGCCATGCCGCTGGAGTTGTTGGCGACGACCCCGCCGATGGTGCATGCGGCCTCGCTCGCCGGATCGGGACCGAGGCGGTGCCCGTGCCGCAGGAGCCGTGCGTTGACCTGGCGCACGGTGGCCCCCGGCTGCGAGCGCACGCGTCGGCCGCCGTCGAGCACGTCGATGCGGCCGAATCCCTGCCGCACGTCGATCAGCAGGCCCGCGCCCGACGACTGCCCCGACAGGCTCGTCCCGCCCGAGCGGAACGTCACCGGGGTTCGAGATGCCGTAGCCCCGCGCAGGATCGCACCGACCTCCTGCGCGTCGGCGGCGACCACCACGGCATCCGGGGTCAAGAGGTAGTGGGAGGCGTCGTTGGCGTACGCGACGCGATCGATCGCGCGGGTGCGAATGCGCGACACGTCGCCGACGGCCGCCGTGATCTCGGGGGCGATCTCGGTCGCTGCCAGGGTCATGCGTGGTCCTTCGGGGTGGGGAGGCGGCGCGGGCCGGCGGCGTTGTGCCCGCCCGACATGACGGGCTCGACGCCGCTCACGCCTCCCCCTCGTCGGTGAGCACGCGCGCAAGGTCGGGAGTCGTCTCGACCAGGGCCCGGATGCCGACCGGCGGCCCCGCGACGATCGTCGATGCGTGAGCGACGGCGTGCGCTCCCCATTCGGCGGCCGAGGCGGCGGCGACGGCGAGCGGGTCGACGCCCGCGGCGGGTTCGCGCGTGAGACCGAGGAGGAACCCCGCGAGCGCCGCATCCCCCGCCCCGGCGGTGTTGGCGACGAAGGGGGCGTCGGCGCGTGCGAAGACCGCGCGGTCGGCCGTGACCGCGATGAGGCCGTCGGCACCGAGGCTGGCCAGCACGGTCGTCACCCCGCGCGACACGATCTGTCGCGCCGCGGTGACCACCTCGCCGAGGGTGGGGAGCGGACGCCCGACCGCCGCCGACAGCTCCTCGGCGTTGGGGGTCAGCAGGTCGATGCCGGCGGGGTCGGCGAGCACGACGTCGAGCGCTCCCCCGCTGGTGTCGACGGCGACACGCGCCCCGTGCTGCCGCGCCACCGCGTGGACGGCGGCCAGGTCGACCAGAGCCCCGGTCCCGGCGAGTTCCGGCAGACTGCCCGAGACGACGAGCCACGGATCGGTGCCCGAAACGAGCTCCGCGCCCAGCGCCGAGATCGCGGCCTCCCACGCCTCCGACGACAGCGGCGGGGTGGGCGCGTTGACCTTGGTGGTGGCGCCGTCGGCGTCGATGATCGAGGTGTTCACGCGCGTCGCACCCGGCACCTCGACGATGCGCAACAGGGGGGCGGTCAGACCGCGCCGGGCGAAGCGCACGTCGTCGGCGCCGAGCACGACCACCGCGGCGGTGTCCGCGCCGCCCGCGGCGAGGGCTGCTGAGACGTTGACGCCCTTGCCGCTCACCTCGCGCGTATAGCTCTCGGCCCGGGTGAACGACCCGCGGCGCAGCGTGCCGATGCGGTAGGTGGCGTCGATCGCCCCGGCTGCGGTGAGGGTGACGATGCCGGTCATGCGGCGCCGCCCGCTGCGACGATTCTGGATGCGGCGTCACCGGTCGCGGTGCGCCCCGAGATCACGTCGAGCAACCGCCGCACCTCCGCGGCCACCGCCGCGCGGCCCGGGGCGAGCCAGCGGCGGGGGTCGATGGCATCCGGGTCCCGGTCGAGCTCCTCGCGCACCGACGCGGTCAACACGGTGTTCAGGTGAGTGCCGATGTTGATCTTGCGCATGCCCGCGCGCACGGCTCCGTCGATGCCCGCGTCAGCGACTCCGCTCGACCCGTGCAGCACGAGCGGCACCGGCAGCGCTGCGGCGAGCTCCGCGATGAGGTGCTCGTCGAGTCGGGCGCTGCGCTCGCGCATGGCGTGCTCGCTGCCGACGGCGACGGCCAGCGCGTCGACGCCCGTGGCGCGGACGAAGCGCGCCGCCTCGTCGACGTCGGTGCGCACGCCGGGTGCGTGGGCGCCCTTGCCGCCGATCTCGCCGAGCTCGGCCTCGATCCAGGCTCCGGCGGCGTGCACGCGTGCGGCGACGGCCGCGGTGCGCTCGAGGTTCTCGGTGTCCGTCAGCTGGGAGGCGTCGAACATGACCGAGCGGATGCCGACGGTCAACGCCTCGTCGACGAGCGCCTCCTCGGTCGCGTGATCGAGGTGCACCGCCACGGGCACGCGCGCGGACTCGGCGAGACGCAGGGCCGCGGAGCCGGCGGGGGCGAGCCCCCCGTGGAACGCGATGGCGTTCTGCGAGAGCTGCAGGATGACGCCGGTGTCGGCAGCCTCGGCCCCGTCGACGATCGCCTCGGCCACCTCGAGGGTGATGAAGTTGAAGGCCCCGACCGCGCGGTGCGCGGCGAGCAGTTCGGGCATGTCGGCCAGGGGCACGGCGGTGTCTCTTTCGTCGGGGTGGGTATCTGTCCGTGTGAATTGCCGAACTTTGCCTCTCGCGGCGGACCGAAGCGGCGATGTGGGGCGTTCCAGGCGGGTGGTTGGATGCCGGGGCCGGGCGTCGTGTGCGGGGTCCTGGCATTCCGGGGTTCGAGGGGTGAGTTGCCGCACGTTGTCGCCGTAGGCGGGCTCGTACGGCAATGTGGGGCAATTCCCGCGAGGTGGCCGCTGCCGGGACCCCGGCGTCGTGCGTGAAACCCCGGCTTCCGCGGGTTCGAGGGGTGAGTTGCCGCACCTTGTCACGCGGATGGATCTGTGCGGCAATGCGGGGCAATTCAGGCGAGGGTGGGGGCGGTGGGTTGCCGCACTTCGTCGCGGAGGCGGATCTGAGGCGGCGATGTTGGGCAACGGGCGCGGGCGGAGGGGTGGATGCCGGGACCCGGCGTCGTGCGTGGGGTCCCGGCATCCGGGGGTTTCAGCAGGAGGACTTGTAGACCGCGTCCTTGCCGTCGGTGGTGATGTTGTCCTTCGTCAGGATGGTGAACCCGGTCTGGATCTTCGCTTCGGTGCTCTCGCCCTTGAGTGCGGCGATGGCCTGCTTGACGCCGTCTTCGCCGATGGTGGCGGGTTCCTGCGCGACGAGCGCCTGCACGGTGCCGGCCTCGAGGGCCTTCACCTGCGCGGGACCGGCGTCGAAGCCGACGATGGTCACGGCGCCCTGCTTGCCCGCCTGCTGGACGCCGGTGGCGGAGCCTTCGGCGGCGAACAGGTTGGCGGCGAAGATGCCGACGATGTCGGGGTCCTTCTGCAGGGCCGCGGTGACGATCTCGGCGGCGGTGGAGGGCTCGTTGTGGGAGTACTGCACGCCCACGGAGCTGAACTTGCTGTCCTTGGCGACGGCGTCTTCGAAGCCCTTCGCGCGGGCGTCGGTGGTGGACACACCCGGGTCGGTGGAGACGACGAGGACCTTGCCGCCGCCCGGGTTGGCCTTCTGGATCGCCTCGAACGCCGCGGCTCCGCCGCCTTCGTTGTCGGAGGAGATCTGCGAGACCGCGCCGGAGGGGTCTTCCAGCGTCGTGTCGACGAGGACGACCTTGATGCCGGCGGCCTCGGCGGCCGCGATGGGTGCCTGCATGGCCGAGACGTCGGTCGGGGCGATGAGCAGCGCGTCGGGCTGGGAGGCGACGACCGCGTCGACGATCGGCTTCTGGAGGGTCGGGTCGAACTTCTCGGGACCCTGGGTGGTGACCGTGGCGCCTTCCTTGGCAGCTTCGGCCTGGATGCCGCACTGCATGGAGATGTAGAACTCATCTCCGGCGACGCCCTGCACGAACGCGATCTTGTACCCGCCGTCCGACCCGCCCGACGCGCCGCCGGACGAGGAGCCGCCGGAGCACCCGGCGAGGACGAGGGTGGCTGCGGCGCCGAGGGTGGCGAACGCGAGAACCTTCTTGTTCCACTGCATTGTGATTGCCTGTTCTCTCTTGGTGGGTGTCGGATGCCGGGCCTCAGCCGCGGCGTCCTCCGCTGACGAACTTCCGCCAGAGGCTCTGGGTGTTGCCGCGGGTCGCGGCGGTGCGGCGCACCTGGTCGACGTAGACGGCGGTGATCAGCACGGCGCCGACGGCGACCTGCTGCCAGAAGGGCTGCACGCCGGTGATGACGAAGCCGTTCTGTAGGACGGCCGGGATGAAGAGGCCGACCACGGTTCCGAAGATCGTGCCGACCCCGCCGAAGAGCGAGGTGCCGCCGATCACGACGGCGGCGATGACGTTCAGGTTGGTCTGCGACTGCCCCGCGATCGCGGTGGTCGAGAACTGCGAGAGGGCCAGGATGCCGGCGAGCCCGGCGAGCGCTCCCGACAGCGTGTAGACCGAGATGAGGTGGCGGTCGACCT
>Ga0308159_1000980_pt1 | contig 48690 bp, 40 predicted proteins | sample PhyCR1_FD_201040 | JGI IMG/M metagenome (GOLD analysis project Ga0308159, IMG submission 201040) | Phyllosphere microbial communities from UC Gill Tract Community Farm, Albany, California, United States - DLSLC.R1 | ecosystem: Host-associated > Plants > Phyllosphere > Unclassified | place: USA...
GACCGCGGTCCTGCAAGACCAAGCTCCGCACGGCGCCGCCTCCGCCACAACCCGGCACCGCAGCTGCGGTGCCGGGTTGTGGCTCCCTTTTGCCTCAGGAGCCGGGAATTCTCATAAGACAAGCTCCTCGGTCTCAACCCCGGGATGGGCGAGCAGGAACGGCATGGTGAGATAGGTCCACATCGCCAGCCCTGCAAAGTAGGCGAGTTGCGCCTCGCTCCACGGCGTCTCCAGCGTGTGCCCGGCGAACGAGGCGCGCGGGTCGGGCAGTCTCTCGAGCACGGTGCCGTCGGCAGCATGCAGTTCGACAAGGCCGGGCGTGAATAGCGTGCGGCGCTGGTCGGCGCCGAAGGGGGCGTGCGAGGCCTTTTCCTGCGTCAGGTCGATGGTGACGGTGGTGTCGTCGAGCAGGCCGGCCTGGCCCTTGAGGCCCCACAGCGCGCCGCCCTGGACGAGGTGGGCGCTGAGCGTTGAAAACTGGCGCCAGCGGTCGAGGCCGCCGTGCGCGTCGATGATCGCGGTGGCAAGATCTGTCATGGGGTGTCTCCCGGTCATGGCTGGGTCGCGGCCGGATCAGCCGTCGAGGAACTGGCGCAGATGGGCAAGGAACGTCGCCGGATGCTGGAAGTGCGGGGCGTGGCCGGCATCGGGGTAGATGATGAGCTGCGCGTCCGGCAGGTTCTGCTGCAGATGGAACGAGTTGATCGTCGGCAGCATGACGTCGAGCGTGCCGTTGGCGACGAAGGTCGGCACGGTGATCGCGGCGAGGTCGGCGAAGCGCTCGCCATGCGGCACGGCCCATTCGCGCCCGGCGGCGACTTGCGCCATGACGGTTTCCATGCCGCTCGGCGGATCGACGTCTTCGGTGCGTTCGTGGCGGCGCTGCCAGAAGGCATGGGCCGCGGCGCGCCCGGTGTCGGAGTGGCCGAAGAACAGCCAGGCGAAGCCTTCCTCGCCGGCACTGCCGGTCGCGCGCTTCGACACTTCGGCCTGGTAGGGCGAAGGCTCGCCGCCGCGCGGGCTGGTGCCGACCAGCACGAGGCGCCGGATGCGCTCGACATGGCGCATGGCATAGGCCTGCGCCACCATGCCCCCCATCGAGAAGCCGAACAGGTCGAAACGGTCGAGGCCAAGGGCATCGACGAATTCCGCGATGCAGTCGGCCATGCCCTCGATCGTGGTGGGCGTCTTGCCGGTGGAGGCGCCGACGCCGGCGTTGTCGACCAGGATGACTTCGCGGTCGCGGGCGAGGCCGTCGGTCAGCAGCGGATCCCAATGGTCGAGGCCACCGGTGAAATGCTGCAGCAGCACGATCGGAACGCCCTGGCCCGCACCGAACCTGCGGTAGGCATAGGAGGTCTCGCCCACCACCACATGCTGGGTAGGGGCCGTGTTGTGGGTGTGCATGATGGTTCTCCTGCGTTATGCCAAGGTGGCGCAGGGCACGGCGGCTTTCGATACCCACTCTGGTAGGGGTAGGATGCGCCTCGATATGGGGCCACGCGCGGCCATGCAGGTTTCGCAGGGGAATTGGGTGGAAGAGTTGACCAGCGGACATGAGGCCGATGCCGTGATCGCGCGGCGGGCCGTTGTCCGCAGCGTGCTCGCAGCCCTGCTGGCGATCGGGATCTTCGCAATGGATACGCTGGCGCCAATCGATGGCGGCTTTGCGATCCTCTACCTCGGCGTCCTCGTCCTTGCATCGGGCAGCACGCGGCGCACCTGGGCCTGGGGCGCGCTGTGCGGGATGCTGGCGATCGCCTCCTGGGTGATCGTCCACGTCGGCGGGCGCGATGCCGGCAGCCTGATCCGGCTCGGCTTCGAACTGCTGGCGATCTGGCTGACGCAGGCGCTGCTGGCGCAGCGGCAGGCGATCCATGCCGTGCAGACGCAGCTGGCGGAGAGCCAGGCGGAAATGGTGACGTTCGCGGACTCCGTGCCGCACATGCTCTGGCGGTCGACCGCCAAGGGCGAATGGGACTTCCTCAATCGCCGCTTCACCGAGATCACCGGCGTCCCTATCGAGGAAGGCATCGCGCGCCAGACCTGGCGCCAATGCGTCCACCCCGACGATATCGGCCCCTTGCGCGAGCGGCTGGAGCGGTCGCAGGTGACCGGCGAGGACGTTTCGGGCCAGGTTCGCCTGCGCATGCAGGACGGCAGCTATCGCTGGATGTCGATGGCGCGGCGCGCCGTGCGCTCCCCCGTGACCGGCGAGATCATCCGCTTCTATGGTGGCGCCTTCGACATTCACGAGGAAGTGCTGGCCCAGCAGAAGGTGCGCGAGCTGCTCGAGACGATGGAGCAGCGCGTGGATGAGCGCACGCGGGCCCTGCTCAGCACCGAGGCGCGCTACGCCAGCCTGTTCGATGTCGGCAACATCAGCTTCGCCGAGATGGATTTCTCGGGCACGCTGCCGATCCTCGCCCGCCTGCGCGAGGAAGGCGTGACCGATCTTGTCGCGCACTTGCGCGACCACCCCGACCTTTGCCGCGAATGCCTTGGCCTGATCCGGACCACGCGCGTCAACCGCGCGCTCGCCCGGCTGATGGGCTATGCCGACCTCGCCGAACTGGCCGCCAACCCACCGGCGAACAATGCCGAGGATGGCGAGGCGGTCCTGCTGCGCCAGCTCGACATGGCCTTCACCGGCAAGGACCACATCGACGGCGAGACCATGCTGACCGGCAAGGATGGCCAGCGGATCCCCGTGTACTACACCGTCAACCGGTTGGCCGACGGGCTGCACGTCTCCAGCATCCTGAACATGACCGAGCAGGCGCGCATCGCCGAACTGCATCGCGCGGCGCAGGACGAGCTGGCGCGGGCCAACCGCGTGGCGACGATCGGCGCCTATTCGGCAACGCTCGCGCACGAACTCAACCAGCCGATCGCCTCGATGGTGATGGATGTGCAGACCACGCTGCGCTGGCTGCGCGCGCCCGCGCCCGACATTGCCGCGGCATTGCGCGTGGTGGAGCGGCTGACACGCACCGTCGATCGCATCAGCGGCATCGTGGCACGCACCCGCGACAGCCTGACCGCGCATCGCCGCCGTCCCGAGCCGTTCGACCTGGGAGCGCTAGCGGCCGAGACCTGCGAGCTGTTGCGCCCGGCAGCGGGGCGCATGGGGGCCGCGATCGACCTTGTCTGCGCGCCCGGTCTGCCAGAAGTGACGGCGGACCCGATCGAGCTGCAGCAGGTGCTGGTCAACCTCGTGACCAACGCGGTCGAGGCCATGGCAGGTGAGCCGGCGCCGCGGCGCGTCACGCTTGTGCTTATGGCCTGCGACATCGGCGTCCGTGTCGAGGTGCGCGACACCGGGCCGGGCATTCCCGACGCCCAGCTCGCCCGTCTGTTCGAGCCGTTCTACACCACCAAGGCGGCCGGCATGGGCTTGGGACTACAGGTCTGCCGCAACGTGGTCGAGGGCATGGGCAGCACGCTGGAGGCTGGGAACCGGCCCGAGGGCGGCGCGGTCTTCGCCTTCACGCTGCGCCAGGCTGATTCCTAGGGCCTGAAAGCGCTGCTCCCGGCCGGATCGACGGCGGGGCACACGCGGATATGGGCGCTCCGCAACCATCGTATAGGTCGTCCGCCCGGCGGGACTGTGGTCAACACGGTGGCGATGCACCGCGCGCTCCGGCGCCGGCCGCATCCCCACCTTGCCCACGGAGCCTGTCATGCCCTGCACACTGCGCTTGCCGTCGCCCGCCCGGGCGCGGACACCGGCGGCCGCATCATGAGCCGCCCGATCTGGCCCGCGCCGCTCGAGGGCTGGCTGGCGCTCGATCGCCGGCAGATGCTCGGCGGGATCGCCGCTGGCGCCGTCCTGGCTGCCACCGCCGACGTGACTGCGGCGCTTGCCGCTCCTGCCTCCCCCCGCACCGGAGACCATACCATGGCGTTCTTCACCACCACCGACGGCACCGAGATCTTCTACAAGGACTGGGGCAGCAAGAGCGCCCAGCCGATCGTGTTCCACCACGGCTGGCCGCTCAGCGCGGACGACTGGGACGCGCAGATGCTCTACTTCCTCGACAAGGGCTTCCGCGTGATCGCTCATGACCGCCGCGGTCACGGCCGTTCGACCCAGACCGACACCGGCAACGACATGGACACCTACGTCTCCGACGTGTTGCAGCTGGCGGAGCACCTCGACCTGCGCAACGCCGTGCACATCGGCCACTCGACCGGCGGTGGCGAAGCCGCGCGCTATGCCGCCCGCGCCCGCCCGGGCCGCATCGCCAAGGCCGTGCTGGTCGGCGCGGTGCCGCCGATCATGATCAAGTCGGCGCGCAACCCCGGCGGCCTGCCCAAGGACGTGTTCGACGGCTTCCGCAGCGCGCTCGCCGCCAACCGTGCGCAGTTCTACCTCGATGTCGCCAGCGGCCCGTTCTATGGCTTCAATCGCCCCGGCGCGAAGGTCTATCCCGGCACGATCCAGAACTGGTGGCGCCAGGGCATGATCGGCGGCGCCAAGGCGCACTACGACTGCATCGCGGTTTTCTCGGAAACCGATTTCACCGAAGACCTCAAGGCGATCACGGTGCCCACGCTCGTGCTGCACGGCGAGGACGACCAGGTCGTGCCGATCGCGGACTCGGCCCAACTGGCGATCAAGCTGCTCAAGCACGGCACGCTCAAGACCTATCCCGGCTTTCCGCACGGCATGCTGACCACGCACGCCGATGTGCTCAACCCGGACCTGCTCGCCTTCATCAAGGCTTGATGGGCACTGGCGCCTTCCTCTCGGCGCCTGTCTACGGCCGGTGCTCCCCAGGGAGTGCCGGCCGTGCTGCGCATGGCGGGCGGGATCTTGACCCGTGCTGCATTGCAGCGTTAAGTCTGCATCCGATCCCTCGGCGGGCAGACCGATGAGCACGCAAGCCGCCTATCCGTTCTCGCGCGAGGAAGCGCCGCTGTTTCCCGGCGCCCCCTGGTCGCCGCGGCACACCCCCCTCAATCGCGCCATCTATGCGCTCAGTGCTTTCGTGATGGCGATGGCGAGCGGCTTCGGCAACGGACTGATCACCGCCAATCTCGCGTTCACCGCCGGTGACATCGGGCTGACCGTGGCGGAGGGCAGCCTGCTCCTGGCGGTCTACGTGGCGTTCAACGCCACCGCCAATCTCACGCTGGTCAAGGCGCGCGTGCAGTTCGGTATCCCTGCGACGATGCACGTCGTGCTCGGCGCTCTGATCGCGGCGCAACTGGTGCAGATCGCGGTGCCGTGCTTTGCCACCGCGATCGTCGCGCGCGCCGTCAGCGGGGTGGCGGCCGGCGGGCTCAGCACGCTGTCGCTCTACAACATGTTCCAGGTCTTCCCGCTGCGGATGCGCCCCGTGGCCGCGATTCTCGGCTTCTGCCTGCCCCAGCTGGCCATTCCACTGGCGCGCATGGTACCGCTGTCGATCATCTCGATGCACGAATGGCAGGGCCTGCACCTGATCGAGCTGGCGCTCGCCATCGGCGCATGGGGCATGCTCAACCTCATGCCCCTGCCGCCCAATTCTCCCGCCCGCGCCTTCGAGCCGCTCGATGTGGTGACGGTCGCGCTGATCATCGTGGCGATGCTGCTGGTCTGCACGGTCATGGCCGTGGGGCGATACGGCTGGTGGACCGACACGCCCTGGCTCGGCTGGGCGCTGGCCGCCGCGCTGCCCCTGATCGGCGCGGCGCTGATGATCGAGGACCGGCGCCAGTCGCCGCTGCTGTGGGTGCGCTGGTTCGCCACGCGCGACGTGCTGTTCTTCATCGCCGTTGCCGTCATCATCCGCCTCGCCCTTGCCGAACAGACCTATGCAGCAGTGGGCCTGCTGTCGCTCGGCGGGCTGACCAGCGACCAGCTGCATGGCCTGTTCCTTGGCGTGCTGCTGGCGGAAATCGCCGGGATCGTGGTGGTGTGCATCTTCAGCAAGCCGCACCAGGTCGTGCCGCTGATGTCGATCGCCGCCTTCGTCATCGCCTTCGGGGCCTGGCTCGATACCCATTCGACCAGCCTGACCCGCGCGCCCGAGCTCCTGCTCAGCCAGTCGCTGCTCGGCTTCGGCACGATCCTGTTTCTCGGCCCCGCGCTGATGTTCGGCATCGGCCAGATCATCAAGCGCGGGCCGACCCATCTCGTCAGCTTCATCGTGCTGTTCAGCACCACGCAGAATCTTGGCGGGCTGGCGGGCTCGGCCGCGCTGGGCACGTTCCAGACGATGCGCGCGCGCACCCATGCGCAATACCTCGCCGATGCCGTATCGCTCGGCGATCCGCTGGTGACGCAGCGCCTCGCGCAGTATGCCGGGCGCCTGGCACCGCAACTGGTCGATCCGGCGCTGCGCGACCGGCAGGCGCTGGGCCAGCTGTCGCAGGCGCTCAATGCGCAGGCCAGCGTCCTGGCTTTCAACGACACCTTCTGGGTGGTGACCCTCGTGGCGCTGACCGCCGGGATCCTCACCGCCGCCTATGCCCTTCGTGAAAAGGTCCAGCGCGACCGGCTCCAGCGCTCCAGCGAAAGCGTGCCAGCATGACCGACACCCCGCCGCCAGCATCGTCCCCGGCCCCCGCACAAGCCACGCCCACGCCCACGCCTGCGCCCGCCTTGCCGCCGGTCGCGCCGGTATGGACGCCGCCCGAGCGGCCGTGGTGGATGACGGTGGTGTTCGTCGCCGCACTGGCGCTGTCGATCCTGCTGGTCCTTTTCGTGTGGCGCATCGGGCCGTTTGCCGGCAGCATCCAGCGGACCGACAATGCGCTGGTGCGTGGGCGGACCGTGGTGCTCGCCCCGCAGGTCAGCGGCTATGTCGAACACGTGCTGGTGCGCGATTACGACCGGGTCGGTCCCAGACAGCTGGTCGCGCTGATCGACGACGACATCTATCGGGCACGGCTGGCGCAGGCGGAGGCGAACCTTGCCCTTGCCAAGGCCAACCTCGACAACAGCGCCCATACCCGCGAGGCGCGGGCTGCGGCTCTCTCCGCGCAGGATGCGGCGATCGCCGATGCGGCGGCACAGCTGCAACGCGCACGCGCCGACATGGCGCGCGCGGCGGACCTCGTCAAAGGCGGCGCGATCTCGGTGCGCGAGCGCGACCAGACCGCAGCCACGCTGGTGCAGGCCGAAGCGAACCTGCGCCGCGCCGGGGCTGGCAGCCAGGTGGCGCGCGAGGACCTCGCTTCGGTCTCGGTGAACCGGGCGGGGCTGGACGCCCAGGTCGCGGCGGCGCGCGCGCAAGTGCGGCTGGCGGCGATCGACTTGCTGCATACCATCATCCGCGCGCCGGCGGGCGGGCAGCTCGGCGAGATCCATGTGCGGCTGGGCCAGTTCGTCACCAACGGCACGGCGCTGATGGAACTGGTGCCCCCCGATCGCTACGTCATCGCGCTGTTCAAGGAAGCGCAGACCAGCGCGATGGCGGTGGGGCAGCCCGCCAGCTTCACCGTCGATGGCCTGGCCGATCGCCGCTTCGCCGGGCACATCACGCGCATCGCGCCCGCGACCGGCTGGGAATTCGCGGTGCTCAAGCCCGACAATGCGACAGGCAACTTCGTCAAGGTGCCGCAGCGGCTGGGCGTGCTCATCACGCTCGATCGCGGCCAGCCGGCGGCCGCCCGGCTGCGCCCCGGCATGTCGGTGGTGGTCAGCGTCGATACCGCGGGCGGCCCGCGATGAGACGGGGGCATCCGGCGGCCGCCCTGCTGGCGCTGGCACTGGCATTGCCGGCATGCGCCGGGCCGCGTCCGCCGCTTCCCGCAGGGGCGGCACTGGTCGTGCCCGATCACTGGCGGTCGGGTGAGGCGCCCCAGGCTTCGGCACCGATCGCGGCGCAATGGTGGCGGGCACTGGGCGATCCGGCTCTCGATGCGCTGGTGGAGGAGGGGCTTGCCGCAAGCCCTGATCTCCTCGCCGCCACCGCGCGGATCGAGGTAGCCCGTGCGCAGTTCCGCCTGGCCGGCGCGCCGGGGCGGGTTGCGGTCAGCGCCGATGGCGGCGGCGCGACGAGCCGGACGATCAACGCCTTCGGCCAGGGCCTCGACCAGACGCAGGCCAATGGCGAACTCGTCGTCTCGTGGGAGGCGGACCTGTTCGGCCGCATCCGCGCAGCCAGCGACGCCGGCCGTGCGGCTCTTTCTGCCAGCGTCTATGCCCGCGACGGCGTGTCCGTGGCGCTCGCGGCGACGATCGTCACCGGCTACGTCGGCCTGCGTTCGCGCGATGCGCAGTTGGACATCGCGAAGGCGACCCTTGCGGCCCGCGATGCGGAGCTGGCGGTGATCCGCCGGCGCACGGCAGCGGGCTATTCGGCCCGGCTCGAGCTCGCCCAGGCCGAGACCGCGCGCGAGGCCACCGCGCGGCTGGTGAGCGAAAGCGAACTGGCGGTGACGCGGCAGGAAAACGCGCTCTCGGTGCTGGTCGGGCGCGCGCCCGGTCCGATCGCGCGCGGTCTGCCGCTGGGCCGCATGGCGGGGCTTGCCGTGCCCTCGGCGCTGCCCGGGGACCTGCTGCGCCAGCGCCCCGACGTGCGCGAGGCGGAGCAGCGCATCGTCGCGGCGGATCGCACGCTCGACTCCGCGCGCGCCGCGTTTATGCCGCGGCTGACGCTGCGCGGTTCGCTCGGCGCTGCGGCCTCGACCGCGCTGGCCGATCCGATCACGCTGTTCTCGGCCGGGGGCTCGATCCTCGCGCCGATCTTCCAGCGCGGCGAACTGCGCGCCAATGCCGATGTTGCCGCCGGCCAGCGCGACATCGCCGCCTTCGCCTATCGCAAGACGGTGCTGACCGGGTTGCAGGAAGTCGAGGACGCACAAGCCGGTCTTGCCCGCTACGACGAACAGGCGGCGATCAGCGCGCGGCAGGTCGCGTCGGCGCAGCAGGCCTATGACCTGGCGCGCAGCCGCTATCGCGAGGGCTATGCCGCCTATCTCGAACAGCTCGATGCGCAGCGCACGCTGCTCGATGCGCAGTTGCGCGCGGTGACGGTGGCCGAGGCCCGGCTGGCGGCGCTGGTGGCGCTGACCCGCGGGCTCGGTGGCGGCTGGGTCGCACCGGCGTCTGTTGAGCCGATACGATAAATGTATTGATTAATCACCAACTCTCCCGCACAACCCAAATGCGCCTGCGAAAGTCGGGCGGCCAAGGGCACGGAGCGGCATCATGCCGCCGGAAGGAGAGCGATGCGCGACCAAGCCGACGAGCGGTTGCTGGCGCCCGCATATGGGCGCCGCTTCATCATCATGAGTTTCCTCGTCGCGACGTTCAACTTCGCGGATCGGTCGGTGTTCGCGGTCTCCGCGCAGGCGATCAAGAGCGACCTCGCCTTGACCGACTTCCAGCTCGGCATCCTGCAGGGGCTGGCGTTTGCGGTGCTTTACGCGTTGCTCGGCGTGCCGATCGGCCGGCTGGCGGAACGCGTCTCGCGCGTGAAGATCATCACCGCCTCAATCGTGTTCTGGTCGGGCATGACCATGGCCTGCGCGGCAGCCGGCAGCTTCGCGCAGATGATGCTGTGCCGCATCGGCGTCGGCATGGGCGAGGCGGGATCGCAGCCGGCGACCTCCTCGCTGGTAGGCGACCTCTTCGCCCGCAATCGCCGCGCCTCGGTCATGGGGCTGATCCTGCTCGGCTCGCCGATCGGGACGTTCGTCGGCGCATCGGTCGGTGGCTGGGTCGCCGGGCAATGGGGCTGGCGCGCCGCCTTCGTGGCGATGGGCCTGCCGGGTTTGCTGATCGGCGTGCTCGTACTGCTGCTGCTGCGCGAACCGCGCCGCGGGCTGGCCGACGGGCTTGGCGCCGAACCGCGCCCCGCACCCGATTTCCGCGCGTTCCTGAAGGTCATGCGCACCAAGCCGGCGCTGGTCTGCGTGATTGCCGGCGGCGCGCTCGCCGGCTTCGGGATGAGCTCGATCTCGCAATTCCTCGCGGTCTATCTCGCCCGCGCCTATGACTTGCCGGCACGCACGGCAGGCACGCTCTACGGCACGATCTCGGCCCTGGCGCTGGGCAGTGGTCTGCTGATCGGCTCGTTCGGTACCGACTGGCTGGCACGGCGCGGTGACGGGCGCTGGCCGGCCTGGGGCGCGGCGATCGGCCTGTTCATCGCCCCCTTCGCCTATTGGATCGCGCTCAATGCCGCGACGCCGCTGACGGGCACGGTGCTGCTCATCATCGCAGGCTGCTTCCTGCTGCTGTACTATGGCCCGACCACCGGCATGATCCAGAACCTGCTCGAGCCGCGCATGCGCGCCACCGGCGCGGCGGTGTTCGGCATGTTCTATACCCTCGTCGGCTATGGCGGCGGGCCGACGTTCGTGGGCTGGATGAGTGACCGCTTCGCCACGACCGCATTCGGCTCGGCCGACTATCTGACGCGCTGCCCGGCGGCCAAGCCCGGCGCGGCGCTGGCAGCGGGTGCGACCGACGCGCTGCACCACGCCTGCGCGATGGCTGCGGCCAGCGGCCTGCGCAGCGCGCTGATGGCGGCGGTCTGCGTGTTCTTCATCGCCGGCACGCTGTTCCTCGTCGCCGCGCGCACGCTGCGCCAGGACTATTACGTCGCGGACGCCCCGGCATGAGCCTGCGCCCCTGGTTCGAGGCCTATCTCGACGCGTTCAACCGCAACGACTTCGCAGGCTTCGGTGCCTATTACGCGCCCGACGTGGTCTTCGTGGGCCAAGCGGCGCAAGTGACCGGGCGCGAGGCGGTTCTGGCGTTCTATCGCACGGTCAAGGCACGGCTCGACGAGACGCTGGAACTCCTGACCTTCGTGGGCGCGGCCGACGGCACCCGGATCGCGGCCGAAGTGCGCACCCGCCTCGTCGCGCGCGAGGACTGGCCCGACATGCCGACCGGGGCGATGCGCGCGGGCGACCGGCGCGAGAGCGTGAACTTCATTCTTTATGACATCGCCGATGCGCGCTTTACCCGCGTTCGCTCGGCCCGCTTCGGCCCGAGGGCCGGCGCATGAGCCCCGAGGCGCGCTTCGCCGCCTATATCGACGCGTTCAACCGCAGCGACTATGCCGCGCTGTGCGAGTTCTATGCGCCCGACGTGCGCCTGGTGATCGGCAACGGCACCGAACTGGTCGGGCGCGAGGCGATCGTCGCGTTCTACAAGCCGGTCAAGGCGGTGACCGCGCGGACCATAGTGATCCGCCAGTGCTTCCACGAAGGCTGCGTGCTGGCGGCCGAGCTTGAGTCCGAATTCCTCGCGCTGACCGATCTGCCCGATTTCCTGTCCGGCCCGATGCGCCGAGGCGACCGGCGCGGGCATTCGAGCGTGGTGCTCTACGATTTCGCAGGCGAGCACTACACCCGCATCCGCGCTGCCGTGATGCACCGCACCTTCACCCCTGCCGCCTGACAGAGAGGCCCCTTCTTTTCAAAGGAGCGGGTTTGGGGTGGTTGTCTTACCGCCGCCCCGGCCAGGCAAAGGCATCGTTCGGCTCGACCTTCGGAGTGTGCGGGCTGAACGAGGCGGCATCGTTGACGTCGCCACCGTTGTAGCGCGTCGCCGTCGGGTAGGCGTAGAGCGGGCGGCGGCGCAGCGTGCCATCCTCGAGGCGCGCCACGGCCAGCACGGCATCGGGCGCGCGGCCCTGTTCCACCCATTGCACGACCGCGCCGAGGAAATCCTCGTCATAGGGAATGTAGCCGCCCTGGCAGTGATAGCCGCCGGGCACCGGGAACATGCGCGCGAAGGCGCGGGCCGGGCCAAGCCCGCCGGCGTGGTCGCGCACGGCCTGGTAGTAGTCGAGCATCCCGCGGGCGCCGGCGGCGTTGTCGGCCATGCCCTGCCACAGGATCAGCTTGCCCCCGCGCGCGGCGAAGGCGGAAATGTCGGGGTCCGTCGCATCGAACGCCGCGCCGGCCGCCAGCAATTGCGCCAGGCTGGCGCGCGTGAAGCGCCAGTCGCGCCAGCCGAACGTGGCAGGCAGCACCCCCGGCATCAGCAGGCGGGTAATGAACGATTCGGCCGCGAACTTGCTACCCCCCGTCGCCGCGCCGGGGCCGACCCAGCCAAGCTCGGAGCCATAGGGCGCGCCACCGGGAAAGAGCGCGGTGCCATCGGCATCGTGCGGCCCGCGGTAATAGGCCTGCGCGGCGGCGACCTGGGCGGGCGTCAGGCAATCGGGCGTCCCTGCCATTTCCGGGCAGCGCAGTTTGGCGGGATCGAAGGCGCAGCGGCGGGGATCGTCTATCTGCCCGTCGGGTATGCCGTCGAGCCGGTCGCAGGCGGCGATCACGGCACGGTGAAGCATGGCGACCGCGCCCGGCGTGAAGACTGGATTGCCGGCTGCGTCCAGCCCGGCCTGCGCCTCCCACAGGAACAGCTGCATCGCCGCGGGCATCGAGACCGACGAGCCGGCGACGATGCCGTCGAAGTCCTGCGGGTAGCGCTGCGCCTCCATCAGCGCCTCGCGCCCGCCGCCCGAGCAGCCGACGAAATAGCTGGCCCTTGGCGCAACTCCATAGAAGCGCGCGACGATCGCCTTGGCGGCGACGGCGGTGGCATGCGTTGCCTTGTGCGCGAACTGGGCGCGCAATTCGGGGTCGCTGGCCCAGGTGGCATCGCCGATCCCGGCGCCGAAATGGCCGCCATTATCGAAGGCCGTGGCAAAGCTGCCGCCCGCCAGGTGTCCATTGCTGCAGGTGGGCGTGATGGTGTCGCCGATCACGCCGCACATCCCGCCGCACCCGCCTTGCAAAAAGCGGCCCTGATAGCCGGTCAACGGCAGGCGCAGCGTGAAGCGCGTTTGCGGCGCGGCATAGGCATCGACCACGCAGGCTGGCGGACGGCCCGCACCGCCGGCGCCCTCGTGCGCGGCAATCACGCGATAGGCGATGTCGCCGGCCTGCGATGTGGTGGGCGTGACCAGCGCGGTGCAGGCCATGACCGGGGCGATTGCCGTCCGCGGCGGCAGGGCCACGAGCTGCGCGTCGCCGGCCGCATGGGCGAGGCCCGCGAAAAGCAGCAGGCACAGCGCCAGCGCGATACGGCGCACCATCATGCCAGTGCCTGCTCGATCAGCGCCTGCTCCGCGCCCAGTGGATCGGGGCGTGCCGCGCTGGCGCTGTCGAACACCATGGTTGCGCGCCGGGGCAAGTCATAGGCCGGCCAATGCGGGACGGCACTGCCGTTCGGATTGCCGGTGCGGGCGAAATTAGTCCAGGCGGCGCTCATCACGTCGGCCAAGGCCTGCGCGCCGGCAGGATCGGGGCCGAGCAGGCCAGAGGCAGAGCCGACCGTGTCGAACACCAGCGGCAACTCGAGCCCGTGCGGGCTGCGCATCCGCCCGCCCTGGCCCGGTGCGCGCCAGTCGAGCAGCGCGGCGAAGACCGGGGCGCCCTGGCCTGCGCGCAGGTCGGCAGCGATGCGCGCGTTGCGGCCCATGCCGAGTTCGGTGGTGACCTGGAAATAGACGTCGCTGGCGCTGGCCGCCGGGCGCAGCGCCCGCCAGCCCGCGATCAGCGGTGCGGGATCGCGCACCTTGCCCGCGAGCATGGCGGGCAGCTGCGCCCAGTCGAGATCGAAGGCGCCCGGCGGTGCAAAGAGGCCGGTGGTCTCGGTCGCGGTGTGGCAGACCAGCAGGGGCACATCGGGCGAGGGCGGCGGCGCGCCGGGTCCGAAGGGGGTGTTGGGCACGACCACGCCATCGGCAACCACGCCCGGCCCCTTGGTGGGATCGCCGCCGGTCACGGCCTGGAGCGCCTCGAGCAGGCGCGCGGCCGGCACCGCGCGCAGGGCCGCGATCGTGCCGGGGGCGCCCGGCTCGAGGCCGAGCTTGCGGATGATCGCGGCGGTCTGCGCCTCGGCATCTGCGGGCGCGATGGTATAGGTCCCGAAGCCGCTCTCGAGGATCGCGCGGTGGAACAGCCCGCGTGCCGCCGGCATGGCGAGCAGCGCCGCCACCTTGGAGCCGCCGCCCGACTGACCGAACACCGTGACGTTGCCCGGATCGCCACCGAACGCGGCGATGTTGTCGCGCACCCAGCGCAGCGCCGCGACGCCGTCGAGCTGGCCCGCGTTGGAGATCGCCTCGCCCGCCTTGGCGAGGCTGCCGAAATGGAGATAGCCGAAGGCGTTGAGGCGGTGATTGATCGTCACCAGCACGACATCACGCCGCCGGCACAGGCGCACGCCATCGTTGACGGGCTCGTCCCCGCCGCCGAGCGCGAAGCCGCCGCCATGGAACCACACCATGACCGGCCGCCGCGCCATGGCCCCGGTCGGCCGCGAGGATGGCAGGCCGGGGGTCCATATGTTGAGGACGAGGCAATCCTCGCCCTGCACCGGGCCACGGGACGTGGCCGGGGCGCCGGGCGGGGCCAGTTGCGGCGCGCGTGATCCGAAGGCCAGCGCGGGTCGGACACCCCGCCAGCGCGGCGCCGGAGCCGGTGGCAGGAAGCGCCGCGCGCTGCCGGTGTCCGCGCCATAGGGGATGCCGCGAAAGACGTGCACGCCGCCGTCCATGGCGCCGCGCACCAGGCCGCCCTGCGTGCGCACCACGCCGGGTTCGGTGACAGGGGCAGCGCGGAGGAGGGGCGCGCCCAGGATCAGCCCGCCGCCCGCGGCTGCCCCGGCCAGCAAGCGCCGACGGTCGAGCGCGCCGGCAGGAAGGCGAAAGGGCGGCTGGTGCATCGGCTTCGCTCCGGCTCGATCAGGGAATGGGGGTGGGGCCTGCCGCGATGGGATGGGAGGGGCGGCAGGCCCCGGGGGGACGGGTATGCCGTTCAGAAGTCGAAGCGGATGCCCATGCGGTAACGCCGGCCGATCACGTCGTAATAGACCGAGTTGTTGTTACCGTTCCACAGCGGCGGGGGCATCACGTCGAACAGGTTGGTGACGTTGCCGAAGACCTGCAGCGTGCGCCCGCCCGACTTGATGAGGTCGAAGCTCGCGCCGAGGTTGGTGTAGAAGCGCGAAGGCACCTTGTTGATGTTGATGCTGTTGACGAGGTTGACGTTGTAGGCCGGATCGTCCGGCCCGATCAGCGAGGCATCGTACTTGCCGGCCGAGATGAAGTGGCCCTGCAGGTTCACCGTCAGGCGCTTGAGCGTGAGCGAGGCGAACCCGTCGACCACCCACGAGGGTACGCCGCTGAGGCCATTGTCGCCGGCGCGGTCGACCGGGGTGGTCGTGCCGGGCAGCAGCACCGCGCTGTTGGTCAGCTTGATGGTGTGCGTCGCCAGCCCGCGCAGGTCGAGCGAACGGCCATCGCCCAGCGGCATGCGATAGCTCGCCTCGAAGTCCAGGCCCTTGAGATCCTGGCGGTTGAGGTTGAGGTAGAGCACCGAGACCGACTGGAGGATGCCCGCGCCATTGCGCGTCACCAGCCCGCAGATATCGGCGGCGCCCGTGGTGTTGCAGGTGTTGACGATGACCTGCGCGCCCAGCGTCGCGATCGCATCGCGGATGCGGATCTTGTAGAAGTCCGCCGAAAGCCGCAGGCCCGTCAGCGCCCCGCGCGGCTGCAGCGTCACGCCCGCGGTGAAGGTGCGGGCTTTTTCGGGCGTCAGGTTGATGTTGCCGCCGGTGTAGATGTTGGCGAAGACCTGCGATCCGGTGCGGGTGTCGGAAATCGCGCCGACGCCGGTGACAGGCGTGGTGAACAGTTCCGAGGTGTTGGGCGCGCGGATGTCCTGCGATTCGGTCACGCGCAGCAGCACGCCCTCGACCGGCACGTAAGTCCCGCCGATCTTCCAGGTCGTGGCGTTGAAGCTGTTGGAGACCGAGAGGTTCGCGGTGTTGTAGTGCGTGCGGCGAATCGCGCCATTGAGATCGAGACTGCGACCGATCGCGCTGTCCTTGAGCAGCGGTACGCCGGCCTCGACATAGCCTTCGATCACGTCGACATGGCCGCGCGTCGGCGTGGCGTTGAAGACGTAGAAGCCGTTGGTCGCCGAGATCGGGTCGACGGTGATCGACAGGCGGTCGCGCCGGGCCTCGGCGCCGGTCGCCACGGTGATCGGGCCGGCCCAGCCTTCGAGCAGCGTGCCGTGGACGTTGGCCGCGCCCGCCCACTGGCGGAATTCGGTGCGCTGGTGCGTCGTGCCGAAGGCATAGGCCTTGGCCTCGGGCGAGAACTGGCTGCCGAGGATGTTGAGCGGGCGGCAGGCGGTGGTCGGATCGGTCAGCGCGACGCGGCAGATCGGCGCGCCGGTGACGGGATCGGCGACGGCGTCGATCGCGCGGGCATAGTTGGCGGTGATGCGGTCGTTGATGGTCGACTGGTGTGCATCGGTCACGCCGTACTGGACATAGGCATCGTAGCCCCAGCTGCCGCCGAGCTTGCCGCTGGCGCCGGTTACGAAGCGGAAGGTGTCGCGCGTGTTGACGCTGTCGATCTGGCCGAAGTTGGTGCCGAGCTTGCCGATGACGAGGCCGGTATAGCCGTTGGCCTGCATCGTCTGCCTGATCGATACGGGCAGGAACGGATTGTCGATGCGGATCAGGCTGCCATTGCCGGGGAAGCCGCCGTCGCGCACTTCAGGGCCGCTGGTGTAGCCCGCGACATGGCCGTAGCTCATGTCGGCAAAGCCGGTGAAGGCATCCGAGGCTTCGTATTCGAAGTGGCCGAAGGCGTTGTAGCGCGTGACCGGGATCGACAGCGCCGGATCGCCGAAGAAGGCGTTGAGCCCGGCGCCGGTGCCACCCTCCATGAACAATGCGCCGGCGTTCTGGCCATAGTTGAACGCCACCGGGTTGCCGTTGGCGTCGAACTGCAACCCGCCGAGCACGCCGCCGCGTGCGGCCGCGCGCACCCCGGCGGCGTTGACGGTGCCGGTGATGAGGCCGCCCGGCGTCAGTGTCGCGGTGTGGACGTTGTAGGCGATGTTGTTGGCAGGGCGGCCGTTGACGCCCGCGGCCTGGGTCAGGTTGCCGACTTCGTTGGAGCAATTGGTGCGGGTGTAGCAGCCGCCCACGCCCTCGTCCTTGTCGTACTCGGCGCCGAACACGGCATGACCGCGCCCGCCGGCAAAGCTGGTGCCCGCGGCGATCTGCGCGACGTAGTTGTTGCCATCGCCGCGATCGGTGACGCCGTACTGGAAGTTACTGCGCACCCCTTCGAGATGCTTGTTGAGGATGATGTTGATGACGCCCGACACCGCGTCCGAGCCATAGGCCGCCGAGGCGCCGCCGGTGACGACGTCGGCGCGTTCGATCAGCAGCGTGGGAATGAGGTTGAGATCGACCGTCCCGCTCGACGTGCTGGGAGCGAAGCGGCGGCTGTCGACCAGCACCAGCGTGCGGCTCTGCCCCAGGCCGCGCAAGTCGGCGATGCGCGCGCCGGCGTTCGACGGGTTGATGTTGGAGCCCACGACCGAGTTCGAAGGCGAGGACGAGGCGCGGAACGAGGGCAGCGTGGCCAGCGCCTCGCCGATGTTGGTCGAGCCCATCTTCTGCAAGCGGTCGGTGCCCAGCGTGGTCACCGGCGTCGGCGCGTTGAACGAGGAATTGGCGAGGCGCGAACCGGTGACGATAATCGCCTGCTGTTCGGCGCGCTCTGCGGGCGCGGGGCTTTCGGGCAGGGCGGCGGGCGGCGCCTCCTGCGCCTGGGCGATCGCCGGCAAGGCGAACAGGCCGAGTGCGACGCCGCCGAGCAGGCGCGCGGTACCGAGCTTGGTGTATCCCTTCATGACGGGTGTCCTCTCTCATCGGCCCGGTTTGGTCCGGTGCCTGGTTATGGTCTGGCAGAGGTGCGGGAGCGGGCGCCGGGCGGCGCCGCGCGTCATCGCACGATGTAGTAGCGAAACAGCGAGTGATCCGGCGGATCGCCGGGATCGAGATGCGGGCGGCGCGCGCCGACGCCGATCAGGACGGTGCGGTTGAGCCAGTCGTGGGGGCCGACCGGGGCACGAAAGGTCGGGGTGCAGCGGAAATACCGCGGGATCGGGTCGGCGTCGTCTGGCAGGCCCGGCGGGCGCAGCGGGCCATGCACATAGCCGCGGTTGTGGATGTAGATGTGCGCGCCGTCGTCGGCCTCGATCATGTAGTGCGCATTCAGCTCGACCACGCCGTCGGCGCGCACGATCGGCCAGTCTGCACCGCTGAAGTCGACCAGCTTGCCGTTGAGCCGCGGGCCGGTGATCGTGCAATCGGCGCCGACCGAGGTGTAGCCGACCGACATCCCGCCCGAGACCGGCCAGACCCAGCGCTTGTCGAAATTGATGCGGATGTCGAAGGCGTGCTCGGTCAGCAGCGCCAGGTCGGCATCGGGGTCCTGCGTCGTCATCGCTCAGTCCTTTCGCGCCGGGATCACCGGCAGCAGGAGGTGGGAGGGATGCGCCCCGCCGACGTGCAGGATGTGGCGCCCGGCATTGCGGGTCTCCTCGTGCCGCGCGAAGGGCAGATTGGGCAGGCCCTCGGTCATCACGTCGTGGCCCTGGATCACCAGCCGCAGCGTCTCCCCCGCCGCAAAGCGGGTGGATGCGGGCCAGAACTCGACATCGAGCGGGACGATCGCGCCGGGTGCGAGACGCTCCTCGGTCTCGTGATGGTGAAACGGCTGGAGCGGCGTGCTGCGCGCCGGGTCGGTTGCGCGGTGGCTGGCGCGCAGCCAGCCGAGCGCGACGGGGCCATCCTCGAAGAAGGCGTAGAACGTCTGGCCGACCGGTGCGCCCGAGGCATCGAGCTTCTGCAGCGCGACGAACAGGTCGATGTCGTCTGAGCCGTCCGCCTCGATCCACAGCCTGAGGCTGGCATGGCCGGTCAGTTCGGTGTCCTCGGCGAAGCGGTGGTCGAACACGGCGCGGCCTGTCGTCGCATCATAGGCGACGGTCGCATCGTCGGCCGCAGCCGCGGCCTGCAGCGCGCCGTCCGCCCCCAGCCACAGCGGCGTCGCCACGGTGCGGGCGAGCGGCCATTCGTCTTCCGCGCGCCACTGCCCGATGCCGTGGGCCTCGCGCACCTCGATCTCCACCCGCGGCCAGGCGGGCGGGCTGGTCGCACGGCCTTGCAGGAAGTGGTCGAAGAACACTTCGCGGCGGCGCTGGTTGGCGGGCTGGTAGTAATGCGCCCACTTCTTCTGGCCGTGGACGGTCAGCCACTTCTGGTCACTGGCCATGGCCTTGAATGCCTCGAGCGTGCCGCGCGTGTGCAGGCCATGGTCCGACCAGCTCGCGACCACCCAGGCGGGCGTGCGGATCGCGGCTAGGTCGATCTCCTTGCTGCGCCAATAGTCATCCATCAGCGGATGCGCCTGGGCATTGGCCCAGGTGTCTTCGGCCTGGCCCAGCGAATGGGCGATGTTGTCCGAGGCGCGCGGCAGAAAGCCGGTTTCGAGGATCCCGCCGTGGCGCGCGAATTCGCGGTACCAGTCGGTGAAGCCTTCCCACGGGTTGATCGCGGCCAGCGCGGGCGGGGCCAGCGCGGCCACCCAGAACTGGATCGCGGCAAGATACGACACACCGGTCATCCCGACCTTGCCGTTGGACCATGGCTGGTCGGCAAGCCAGGCGATCGTGTCGGCGCAGTCCTGCGCCTCGACCGCGCCATTGTGGTGAAAATCGCCCTCCGACAGCCAGGCCCCGCGCGGGTCGACCACCGCCAGTGCATAGCCGCGCGGGCACCAGGCTACCGGATCGGCGCCCTCGAACGGGGTCTGCGGCGAAAGCCACGTGGGATCGACGCCCGAGTGCGGCCAGAACACCTGGTTGCTGCGCGCATGTTTGCCATAGGGGCTCCACGACAGCAGGCAGGGCAGGTTGACCGTGCCGGCCACGCCATCGGGGCGATAGATGTCGGCATAGATGCGAACCCCGTCGCGCAAGGGGATCGCGACGTTGCGCTCGATCAGCAGCCCGGCGTCATGCTCCTGCGCATAGTCCAGCGGGGGCAGGGGCGGCTTGCCCCGTGCGCCGTGCGGGTCGACCCCGGCGCGCATGAGGAGCGCCGGGCCCATCACAGCACCACGAAGTAGTGTATGCGGTTGGCGTTGGGGATCTTTTCCGCCACGCCGAGGAACATGTGCTGGCTCATCCAGGCGTGCGGGCCTTCGGGGGCCTCGAACCGGGGGGCGACGCGCATGTAGTAATCGTCGGAGCCGACTTCCTCGTTGCGCGACATGCGCGCGGCGATCTCGGGGCTACGCGCCCAGCGATAGCCGCGGTTCTGCATGTAGATCACCGCACCGTCATCGGCCTCGAGCATGTAGCGGGCATCGAAGTCGATCACCCCGTTGGGGCGTTGCAGCGGAAAATCGCCGCCGGACATGGGAATCACCCGGCCATTGAGTCGCGGACCCTCGATCGTGCCGCTGGCCGCATAGATCGCGGCGCGCGATGCGCCGACCACCGACGGCTCGACCCAGCGCAGGCCGGTCAGCTCGATCGAGATGGTGAAGGCATATTCGCATTGCGGCGCAAAGGGATGGATCTGGTCCAACGCGGTCCTCTCCTGTGTCGTGCGAGTTGTTGATTTCTCACTATCTGATATGTTGATATATCCACAAGTCAGACATGACAAGGGGGAATTATTTGGCTATGTCGGGGCGATGGAAACGATGCAGTCGCCGGACGGCGAACCCAGCCCTGCGCAATCGATGCTCGAGGCATCGGAGCGGCGCTGGCAATTGTTCGGGCCGACGCATCTGCCCTATCGCATCCTGCTGCTGGCCAAGATGATCGACCGCGTCACCACGCAGCACGTGCGCGACCGCGCGGCGATGTCGCTGGCAGAATGGCGCGTGATCTCGCACGTCGCGCTGATGGGCCAGTGCAGTGCGGCCGAAATCGCCGAGGCGGCCTTTGTTGATCGGTCGGAAGTGAGCCGTGCGGTGGCCGCCCTCGAACAGCGCCAACTGATCCAGCGCGATCCCAACCCGCGCAACCGCAAGAGCAGCCTGATCTCGCTGACGGGTGAGGGCCGCTCGATCTACGGCACCGTGCGCGAGGAGCGCACGCACATGTACGAGGACTGGCTCGAAGACCTGGGTGTCGAGGATCGCACCCAGCTCGACGATGCCTTGCGCACCGTCATGCGCCGGATCGTGCTGGGCAATCCCGACGCGCTCAAGCCCTGAGTTTCAGGACCAGGCGCGCCCGGGACTGACCGCTTTCCAGGGCGATGGATCAGGCGATCGCGGGCAGGCGATCGAGGTGCTTGTCCATCGTCATCGGATAGTCGCGCAGGCGCACGCCGGTCGCGTTGTACATGGCATTGGCCACGGCCGCGCCGACGCCGCACAGGCCCAGCTCGCCCACGCCTTTGGCCTTCAGCGGGTTGGCCTTGTCGTCGACTTCGTCGAGGAACACGACCTCCTGGTGCGGGATGTCGGCATGGACCGGCACTTCGTAGCCAGCGAGGTCATGGTTGGCGAAGAGACCGAAGCGGGTGTCGACCGCCAGCTCTTCCATCAATGCACCGCCCACGCCCATCGTCATCGCACCGATCACCTGGCTGCGTGCGGTGACCGGGTTGAGGATGCGGCCGGCGGCGCAAACCGCCAGCATGCGGCGCACGCGCGTGACGCCGGTATAGGCATCGACGCCCACCTCGACGAAGTGCGCGCCGAAGGTCGACTGCTGGAACGTCTTGTTCAGATCGCCCCACTGCATCGTGTCCTCGGCCTCGATCGGGCCGCCCTGCGCCACTTCGGTCAGCGGCACCGAGCGGTTGCCATCACGCACGCGGCCGTCCTCGAACACCACCGTCGCGGCATTGTAGCCGAGCTTCTGCGCCACGGCCTCGCGCAGCTTGACGCAGGCGGCATAGACGCCCGAGGTCGAGCTGCCCGCGCCGAACTGTCCGCCCGAACCGGACGAGACCGGATGCGCCGAATCGCCGAGCGTGACCTTCACCTTCTCGAGCGGCAGGCCGAGCATTTCTGCGGCAGTCTGCCCGAGGATGGTGTAGCTGCCGGTGCCGATGTCGGTCATGTCGGTCTCGACCGTCACGGTGCCGTTCTTCTCCAGCCGCACGCGGGCGCCCGAGGGCAGCGCGAGGTGGTTGCGGGACGCCGCAGCCATGCCCATGCCCACCAGCCAGCGGCCGTCGCGCACCTGGCCGGGCTTGGCGTTGCGCTTGGCCCAGCCGAAGCGATCCGCGCCCTGGCGCAGGCACTCGACCAACTGGCGCTGCGAGAACTTGCGCTCGGGCTTGGCGGGATCGACCTGGGTGTCGTTCTTGATGCGGAACGCCACCGGGTCCATCCCCAGCTTTTCGGCCATCTCGTCCATGGCGATTTCCAGCGCCATCATGCCCGGCGCCTCGCCCGGCGCGCGCATCGAGTTGCCTTCGGGCAGGTGCAGTTCTGCCAGACGCATCGAGGTCAGGCGGTTGGCGCCGGCATAGAGCAGTTCGGTCTGGTTGACCGCGGTCTCGGGGTCGCCGTCGGGCAGGTTGCCCGAACCGCTCTCGTGCGCGATCGCGGTGATCGTGCCGTCACGCTCGCAGCCGATGCGGATGTGCTGGTGCGTGGCGGGGCGGTGCGTGGTGTTGTTGGGGACCACCGGGCGCGGCAGCGCGACCTTGACCGGACGGCCCGCCGCCTTGGCACCCAGCGCGGCAAGAACCGCGTCGGTGCGCAAGAACAGCTTGCCGCCGAACCCGCCGCCGATGAACGGCGAATCGATCCGCACCTTCTCCTTGGGCAGGTTGAGCGTCGTGGCGAGATCACCATGGCCCCAGGCGATCATCTGGTTCGAGGTCAGCACCGTTACCTTGTCCCCGTCCCAGGCCGCGATCGAGGCATGCGGCTCGATCATCGAGTGCGACTGGTCGGGCACCGAGTAATGTGCGTCGAGCGTGACCGGCGCGGCGGCAAAGGCCTGCTCGAAATTGCCGACGCGGTTTTCCTCGGGGCCGCCCTTCTTTTCCGGGTGCAGCGGCGCGGTCTTGAGTGCCTGAGCCAGGTCGAACTTGCCCTCGCTGCGGTTGTAGTCGACCCGCACCAGCGCGGCGGCAGCGCGCGCCTGCTCGAGCGTTTCGGCCACCACGACGGCGATCGCCTGGTGGTAGTGGTCGATCTGCGGCCCGCCGAGCAGCGGCGCGGTGTTGTATTTGCCAAGGCCCAGCTTGCCGGCTTCCTTGGCCGTCACCACGGCGAGGACTCCGGGCGCCTTGCGCGCGGCGTCGGTATCCATCGAGGCGATGGTGCCGCGTGCGATGGCTGCGGGCACGATCCAGCCATAGGCGGCGTTGGGCATTTCGGCCCCGCGCTCGAAGGCATAGTGGGCCTGGCCGGTGGTCTTGAGCGGGCCGTCGACGCGGGTGTGGGGCTTGCCGACCACCTGGAGGCGGTCGATCGGGTTGGTCCCTGCGGGTTGGTCGAACTTCATGCCGTCCTCGTCTCGTGCAGCACGCCGGCGAGGGTCCGTTCGACCAGGGCCAGCTTGAAGCGGTTGTGTTCGGTGGGGCGCGCCTCGGCGAAGAGACGCGTCGTCACGGCCTTGGCCCCCTGCGGCAGCGCCGCTTCGGCCTCGGCCATGCGCCAGGGCTTGGGTGCGACGCCGCCCACGGCGACGCGGCCGCTGCCGTCGGGCTGGATCACGGCCGCGACGGACACCACGGCGAAGGCGTAGGACGAACGGTCGCGTACCTTTTCATAGACATGCGTACCGCCGATCGGCTTGGGCAGCGTGACCGCGGTGATCAGTTCACCGGTCGCCAACGCCGTCTCGATATGCGGGGTATCGCCGGGCAGGCGATGGAAGTCGGCGATCGGGATCGCGCGGGTCTGCCCCTCGGCATTGACGGTCTCCACCACCGCATCGAGCGCGCGCATGGCGATGGCCATGTCGGACGGGTGCGTCGCGATGCAGGCATCGCTCGTGCCCACGACCGCCAACTGGCGCGAATAGCCGCCGATGGCGCTGCACCCAGAGCCGGGGCGGCGCTTGTTGCACGGCAGGTTGGTGTCGTAGAAATAGGGGCAGCGCGTGCGCTGCAGCAGGTTGCCGGCGGTGGTCGCCTTGTTGCGCAACTGGCCGCTCGCCCCGGCGACGGTGGCGCGGGTCACCAGGCCATAGTCGCGGCGGATGCGCTCGTCGGCGGCGAGCGCGGTGTTGCTGACCAGCGCACCGATGCGCAGCCCGCCCTCGGGCGTCGCCTCGATCTTGTCGAAGCCCAGGTCCTGCACGTCGACGAGGTGCGTCGGCGTCTCGACCTGGATCTTCATCAGGTCGACGAGGTTGGTGCCCCCGGCGAGGAACCGCGCACCGGGATTGGCGGCCACGGCGCGCGCCGCGGCCACGGGGTCCTTGGCGCGTTCATACGTGAAGGCCCTCATGCCTTGTCTCCCGAACGGCCAGCGACTTCGTTGATCGCTTCGAGGATGTTGGCATAGGCGCCGCAGCGGCAGATGTTGCCGCTCATCCGCTCGCGGATCTCGGCATCGCTGATCGCGGGCTGTGCCGCCACGTCACCCTGGACATGGCTGGGAATGCCGCGCTTGATTTCCTCGAGCACCGACACGGCCGAGCAGATCTGGCCCGGCGTGCAGTAGCCGCACTGGAAACCGTCATGCTTGACGAAGGCGGCCTGCATCGGGTGCAGGTGATCGGGCATGCCGAGGCCCTCGATCGTGGTGACCTCGTCCCCGTCGTGCTGGACGGCAAGGCTCAGGCAGCTGTTGATCCGCTCGCCATTGACGATGACGGTGCAGGCGCCGCACTGGCCATGGTCGCAACCCTTCTTGGTGCCGGTCAGGTGCAAGTGCTCACGCAGCGTATCCAGCAGCGTGGTGCGCGTGTCGAGCGTCAGGCTGTGTTGCTTCCCGTTGACGGTCAGCTTGGTGGATGCGGTCGGGACGGAGCCCTTGGCCGCGTCGGTACGCGGCGCGGCGGCGGCGATGGGGGTGCTGGCGACGGCGGCAGTGGCCGCGCTCGACGCCATCACGCCACGCCGGGACATGGCCCAGGGCGAGGGGGTCTCGGGATTGGGGGTCATGAAAATGCGGTCCTTCCTGGGTCGACCTGCACCAGCAGGCGATCCCGTAATGCCCCGAACGCGCGAGGCGGCATTTGGTTGTCGTAAAACCCGCAGTTTTCTGCCCGGTCCCGAAAGGGAAGCCTACCTGGCTCCCGGTATGGCCACAGCCGTTGCCACCGCACGCACCGCTTGTCCTGCGATCTCAGCGATCTATACCGGGATTGCGGTCGTGTACTTGGTCATCGACAGGGCAAAATGCGAGGACGCACCTGCAACAGAGGCATGGCCCAGCAGGGTCTGCATCAGGAAGGCATTGTAGTCGGCGACATCGGCGACGACGACGCGGATCAGGTAATCCCATTCGCCCGACATCGAGAAGCATTCGACCACTTCGGGGCGATCGTCGATGAAACTTTCGAAAGCCTGCCGCGCCTCGCGCGCATGGCTGCGCATGCGGATGCTGCACAGCACATTGACCCCGCGCCCAACCGTGGCTGCATCGACCAGCCGGACGGTGCGGGTCAGCACGCCGGCCGCCTCAAGCGCCTTGACCCGCCGCCAGCACGAGGCCGACGAGGCGCCGACGCGCTCGGCCAGATCGGCGTGGCTGAGGGTCGCATCGTGCTGGAGCAGGGATACGATTCTGCGGTCGATCGCGTCGAGCGGGCGATCCTGTTTCACGATGGCAGGCCTCCGGCGTGTCGCGTTTCGCCGCAGGGCATATCCTGCAATGCCGGGGGCTGCAATCGGCCCTGGAAATCTGCCCTGGTTCAGGCGCTTCGGATGCCGTCCCGCCGGCGTGTCAGTGCGACACCGCCAGCGCGGTCAGTTCCTCGCTCGTGCCGGCAGGATCGGTACCGAGCAGGCGGGCCATGCGGCGGCGGACCAGCCGCGCCTCCAGCCAGCGGCCGAAGACATAGAGGATCGCGAAGAAGCAGGCGAAGACGTAAGCCGGGGTCGGCGAATACTTCTTGCTGTCGGGCTGCCCGGCCTTGGGCTTGGGCTTGTCCTTGCCGGGCTTTTCCGGGGCGGGTGCGCCGAGGAACTTGTCAACCGGGTTCTGCACCGGCGTGACCATCTTCTTCTCCTTGGCCTGCTGCTCCTTTTCGGCCTTGGCGATGTCCTCGGCGGTGGGTGCATTCATCCGCCCGACGAAGACCGTCAGTTGCGAGAAGCCGAGGAACAGCAGCGGCGCCAGGAAACAGAGCAGCAGGATGCGGCTAACCATGCGATAGTGCAGCACCCGGCCCCCCGCATCGCCGGCGGTTTCGACGCGCAGCGTGCCGTGGTCGAACACCGAGAGCGGGTCCTGCGCCTCCGGATCGGTCTTGCGGAACTGGACCGTGTCGCCGTCCTGGTGATGCGCGGTGCCGCTGGTGCGCAGCATCGGGCGCAGCCGGTCGAAGGTCTCCTGCGCGGTCTGCCCCTCGGGCAGCGGCAGGCGCCCTTCGATGGTCCAGATCCGGGCGAGGAACGAGGGCTGCATGGCGGCTCCGGTGGAGGAAGCGGGGGTGCGGTGGCTGGCGGCGGCTGCGATCACTCTGCGGGCACCGCGTCGATCGAGGCCGGGCGAGCGAGGCGTTCCTTGATCGACTTCCAGCCCTCGGTGAACGGGAAGGTCATCTGTTCGCGGATCGACATGCGGCGGCCGCCCTCCATGCCCAGCAGTTCCGCCTCACCGTCGAGGCAGGTGCCGAAGATGCGGTCGATGAAGATGTAGGTGTTCGAATAGTTGCTGCGCGTCGCCTCGAAATCCTGCGAGTGGTGCAAACTGTGATGCCCGGTCGTGTTGAACAGGAAGCGCCACCAGCGCGGGCTGTCGAAGCGCACGTTGATGTGCTGGTAGATCGAGATCGACATGCCGATGGCGCCGGCCAGCAGGAAGGCGCGCGGCACGAAATCGAAGAAGCCGCCGATGCCCAGGCCGATGAGGAACAGTTCCACCGGGTTGCCGACCGCGCCCTTGTGGACGTTCAACTGGGTGATGTAGTGATGCACCGAGTGAGGCAGCCACAGCGGGTACCAGTTGTGCATCCCGCGATGCATCCAGTACTGCCCGAAATCGAAGATGAACGAGATAATGAAGGCCTGCAGCAGGATCGGCAGGCCGGTGAACCAGGCGAACTTTTCCCAATGGAATGCACCCTGGATCGCGCCGACCATCACGTCGTCGCCGATGAAGGTGTCGACCAGGCGCAGGATGGTATAGCCCAGGCCCACGTAGAACAGGTCGACGGTGAACTCCTTCCACGTAATCATCCAACTCTGGTGCTTGGGGAAGAAGAATTCGAGCGTCAGGAGAAGTACTCGAAAGCCGATACCGATGCCGATGGCAGTCGAGGCCTTGGCGATAGAGTTCGGCGCATAGTACCAGAACAGGATCAGCGCGAAGAGCACGGTCGGCTGGAACCAGGAGAAAAATGCGCGCTTGACCGGTCCGCCCTCGACCCGCGGGACATTTTCCCAGCCGATGGTCACCGGAGCCTGAGTGCCGATCATTCGCTTGCCAACGCGCACGCCTTGCATATCACCTGCCCTCACAAGTCGTGACCTTCGTAATACTTGGCCACTATGCTCAGTAATACTAATCAATTGCAGCGTAATACGGTTGACTTGCTTCGTCCATAACATATTGCACTGCAGCGATTCTTCATACTGCTGTGCAGAAAAACCGCAGATTTTCGGGGTTTGCTCCTTCGCCGCGACCCGCCCTCGTTCATACCGGAGGCCCGAATCACGGGGTTGTGATCGCAGTCCGGCCCATCCGGCGACGTGGATCGCGCGACTTGATTTCTCGTGCGCGCCGATGCCAGGTGTGGCCATGAACAGTCAGATCCGCGCGCTTGCCGCCGCCTCCGCCCATGCTCTCGTCACTGGCCGCAAGGTGGCCGGCCTCTACGATCATGCGGAAAAGCGCGAGCGCGCGATCGCCGCCGAATGTCGGGCACCATCGCTGCGCGGTTTTGACGGGGATCGGCAGAGCGCGTTCGGCGGGACGCTGCCCGCGATCCACGATGTCGGCAGCGGGTCGGGCTTTACTCTGGCGCACGAAGGCGGCCGCACTTGGGGCCGTGACGAGGCCAGCGGCACCGACTTCACCGTCGAACTGCGCGACGGTCTCGTTCAGATCTACGACCACGCCGCAGCGCAGTGGTTTTCCTACGACATTCGCGAGGAGGATTCAGGCTTCGGCTTCGTGCGCGGTTGAGACGCCGCGCCCGACCCGTTACGACCGGGCGTCGAGCATCCGGCCGAGCCGGTCACGGATGACGGCTTCGGCCTCGGCCACGATGCGCTCCACCAGGTCCTTCACGGTGGGGACGTCGTGGATCAGGCCGACCACCGTGCCGGCCGTCCAGATCCCATGGTCGATGTCGCCGCTGACCAGCCCCTCGTGGCCGCGCGCGCCCTTCACCAGGTGCGCAACGTCGGCAAACGGGCGGCCCTCGGCCTCGAGACGCAGCACTTCCTGGCTGACCGCGTTGCGCGCCACGCGGGCGCTGTTGCGGTAGGTGCGGAAGATGATGTCGGTGGCGCGTTCGTCCGCCTCGACCATGGCCTGCTTGAAGTTGGCGTGAAGCGGCGCTTCCTGCGTGGCGCAGAAGCGCGTGCCCATGTTGATCCCCTCGGCCCCGAGCGCCAGCGCGGCGGCAAGGCCGCGGCCGTCGCCGAACCCGCCCGAGGCGATCAGCGGGACCTTCACCACATCGGCCGCGGCGGGAATGAGCACGAGGCCGGGGATGTCGTCCTCGCCAGGATGGCCGGCGCATTCGAAGCCGTCGATCGAGATCGCATCCACGCCCATCCGCTCGGCCGAGAGCGCGTGGCGCACCGCCGTGCACTTGTGGATCACCTTGATGCCGTGCGCCTTGAAGTGCTCGACATGCTCCTGCGGGCGATGGCCCGCCGTCTCAACCACGCCGATGCCCGCCTCGATGATCGCGGCGCGATATTCGGCGTAGGGCGGCGGGTTGATCGAGGGCAGGATGGTCAGGTTCACGCCGAAGGGGCGGTCGGTCATCTCGCGCGTGCGGGCGATCTCGCGGGTCAGCGCCTCGGGCGTCGGTTGAGTCAGTGCGGTCAGCATGCCGAGCGCCCCGGCATTGGCCACGGGCGCGACGAGATCCGCGGTGCCGACCCACATCATCCCGCCCTGGACGATGGGATGGTCGATGCCGAAGGTCTCGGTGAAGCGCGTCTTGATCATGGCCTGATCCGTACACCGGCGCTGGGCGGTCGCCAAGTTTAATTGAGCGATTGAACAACAGGCCTTGCGAGGTCTAGGCGGCGTGGACAAATTCCACAGCGCCACGGCTGGAGGCAAAAACCGTCAGTTCGAGGAGGCGAGGAAGCGCAATATTGGGAATATTGTGCGACGAGCCGACGCGGAAATGGCGGCTTTTGGTCCAGCCCCGAACGGGGTTGCCCTGTAAAAGGCCCTGGCAGCGTTGCTCGTCCTTGAAGGAGGCCCACTCCTCCTGCGTCCTCGCGCCTCACCAGGGCCTTTTACAGGGCAACCGTGGCGTTGTGGAATTTGTCCACGCCGCCTAGGCGGATCGGTGGTCGGCGGCTATCGGATGGGAAAGGAAGGGTATCGGGCAGGGCGCTCGGCCAAGGAGGAGAACGCCATGGTCCATTTCACCGCCGACGAAGGCCATGCCGTGCCGCCAACTGCGCCAGTGGCGACTTCCGCCGGCCCGCGGCACTGGTACACGCATCTTTACGTGCAGGTTCTGGCCGCGATCCTCGCCGGCGTGCTGATCGGCCACTTCGCGCCCGCCACGGGCGAGGCGCTCAAGCCGCTGGGCGACGGGTTCATCAAGCTGGTCAAGATGATCATCGCCCCGGTGATCTTCCTGACCATCGTCACCGGCATCGCCGGGATGCGCGATCTGGGCGCGGTAGGGCGCGTGGCGGCCAAGGCTTTCGGCTACTTCCTGTTCTTTTCGGCACTGGCCCTGGTGCTCGGCATGATCGTCGCCAACGTGGTGCGCCCGGGCGCCGGGCTCAACATCGATCCCGCCAGCCTCGATGCCGGCAAGGTCGCCGACTACGCCGCCAAGGCGCACGAGACGACGCTCGTCGGCTTCCTCCTCGGCGTCATCCCCGACACGTTCCTCTCCGCCATCACCGGCGGCAACATCCTGCAGACGCTGTTCGTGGCGATCCTGTTCGGCATTGGCCTGGCGCTGACCGGCGCGCGCGGCGAGCGCGTGACCGCCGCACTGGAGGACATCGCGCTGGCGATGTTCAAGGTCGTGGGCATCCTGATGAAGGCGGCGCCGGTGGGCGCGTTCGGGGCCATGGCCTTCACGGTCGGCAAGTACGGCCTGTCGACGCTGGCCAACCTCGCGCTGCTGGTCGGCACGTTCTACCTGACCTCGGCGCTGTTCGTCTTGGTCGTGCTGGGCGCGGTCGGACTGTGGGCGCGGTTCTCGATCCTGCGGCTGATCGTCTATCTCAAGGCCGAACTTCTGCTCGTGCTGGGTACATCATCATCCGAAAGCGCGCTGCCGCTGCTGATCGAGAAAATGGAGCATGCCGGCTGCCCGCGCAGCATCGTCGGGCTGGTCGTGCCCACCGGCTATTCGTTCAACCTCGATGGCACCAACATCTACATGACGCTGGCGGCGCTGTTCATCGCGCAGGCGACCGGCGTGGAATTGAGCCTGGGGCAGCAACTGCTGCTGCTCGGCGTTGCCATGCTCTCGTCCAAGGGCGCGGCCGGGGTGACGGGGGCGGGTTTCATCACGCTGGCGGCCACGCTGTCGATCGTGCCCAGCGTGCCGGTGGCGGGCATGGCGCTGATCCTGGGCGTCGACCGCTTCATGTCGGAATGCCGCAGCCTGACCAACTTCATCGGCAACGCCGTGGCGACGATCGTCGTCTCGCGCTGGGAGGGCAAGCTCGACCACGATGCACTCGACGCGGCGCTGCATGGGCGCACCGTTCCGGCGGCGCGGGCCTGAGCCGGCCGGGCAGGGCTGGCAGGACAAGGGCTGGCCATCGCCCCCGCTTCAGACCCGAAACGGATCAGCCATGCGGATCGGCGCGCAAGATTTGCTTGTGGCGCCGATTCCCCGCCGGTAAGCGCGGCAGGGCACGCCCGGCTTGGCGAACCTGCCGGGGCGGGCTACTCGTTCACGCTTGCCTGACCGGATGACATCGATGCCCGTGCCGCTGATTTCCCCCTCGATCCTCTCTGCCGACTTTGCCCGGCTGGGGGAGGAAGTGCGCGCGATCGACGCGGCCGGGGCCGACTGGATCCATGTCGACGTGATGGACGGGCATTTCGTGCCCAACATCACCATCGGCCCGGCGGTGGTGAAGGCGCTGCGCCTGCACACGACCAAGCCGTTCGACGTGCACCTGATGATCAGCCCGGTGGACGGCTACCTCGAGGCGTTCGCCCAGGCCGGCGCAGACATCATCACCGTCCATCCCGAGGCCGGGCCGCACGTGCATCGCACCGTCCAGGCGATCAAGGGCCTCGGCAAGAAGGCGGGTATCTCGCTCAACCCGGCAACGCCGGCCAAGATGCTCGACTACCTGATCGACGACATCGATCTGGTGCTGATCATGAGCGTCAATCCCGGGTTCGGCGGGCAGAGCTTCATCACCAGCCAGCTTCGCAAGATCGAGGCGGTGCGCAAGATGATCGACAAGAGTGGCCGCGCCATCCATCTCGAAGTGGACGGCGGCGTCGACACCACCACGGCGCGCAGCTGCGTCGATGCCGGGGCGGATGTCCTGGTGGCGGGCACGGCCAGCTTCCGCGGCGGGCCGGACCAGTACGCCGCCAACATCGCCGCGCTGAAAAGGATCGACTGAACCCGTGAGCGAACCCGGCTTCTCCATCGCACGCGGCAAGCCTGCCGCCTCCGACGGGGCCGGGCCTGCCATCGCGCGCGACGACGCCAGCCCCGCGCTGCCGCTCGGTCTGGACGATACGGTCACGCCGCGGCTGCGCGCCGGGCGCAACCAGCCCGCGCCGCGCGTTGCGGCTACCGAGAATACCGGCGCGGACACTACTGGCGCGGACAATCCCGGCGGGCTTCCGCCCCTGCCCCCCGTGCCCGCGCAGGAAGACCTGCCGCTGCGCCCCGAGGTGGTCGAGCCGGGCCGTGCGCTGGCGCTGGCCGACTTTTCGCCGCCGGCGGTCAGCGCGGGCGAGCGGCTGCTGCGCCTCGCCTACAAGCTCGGCGTCCCCGCCGGGGCGCTGCAACCGTTCCGCAAGCGGGCGCGACCGCGCCTGACCGCGACCGTCGCCAATCCGCTGCCCGGCGATGCCGCGGCCGGTAAGGCCCTGCGTGCCGGGCATTTCCTGGTACACGGGATGAAGACCGCGATCGCGGATACCGCCTTTTCCGGCCCGCACCTGCCACCGCCGTTCGAGCGCATGGTCCACGGCTTCGGCTGGCTGGCCGATCTCGAGACGAGCGGCCCGCGCCAGCAATGCGCCGGGCTGGCGGAGCGTATCCTCGGCATGTGGCTCAACGCCAATCCCGGCCCCGCCACCGGGCCCGCCTGGGATGTCGGCCATACCGGGCACCGCCTGCTCGGCTGGCTGATCCACGCACCGCTGCTGCTGTCGGGCAACGACAAGGTGTTCCGCAGCCGCATGCTGCACACCATGGCCGAGACCGCCCGCTGGCTCGACCGCCACGTCACGCGTGCGGATGACAAGCTGGCCGAGGTGGTAGGCTGGTCCGCGATCGTCGCCGCCGGCTTGCTCATGGCCGAGGGCCGCCCGCGCCGCCTGTTCGGCGAGGCCGGGCTGATCCGTGCGCTGGGCGACCTGGTCGGCGATGACGGCGGCGTCCTGTCGCGCAGCCCGCTCGGCCAGATCGAGGCGATCGCGGTGCTGGTCCGGCTCAAGGCCTGCTATGCTGCGGTGCGCCGCGATCCGCCGCAGCAGATCGACACGATACTGTCGCTGCTGGTGCCGCCGCTGCTCGCGATGCTGCACGGCGACGGCGCCCTGGGCAGCTGGCAGGGGGCAGGGGCGGTCAGCGCAGACCAGATCGCCGCATTGATCAAGGCCAGCGGTGTGCGCACGCGTCCTTTGCGCGACGCGCGCCAGTGGGGATACCAGCGCGTCGGCGCCGGCAAGTCGGTGCTGCTGCTCGATGCAGCGCCCCCGCCGATCGCCCGCCATGCGCGTGACGGCTGCGCCTCGACCCTCGCGTTCGAATTCAGCCATGGCGCCGAGCGGCTGATCGTCAATTGCGGTGGCGCAGCCTTTGCGGGCGGGCTCATTCCGCTGCGGCTGGCGCAGGGTCTGCGCGCCACGGCCGCGCATTCGACGCTGACGATCGACGATTTCAATTCGACCGCCGTGCTCATCAACGGCAAGCTCGGCAGCGGCGTGTCCGAAGTCGAGGTCGACCGTCGCACCCTGCAGACCGACGGCAGCTATGCCGCCTCGGGGCCCGGGCAGGCAACGCGGATCGAGGCGAGCCACAACGGCTATGTCAGCCGCTATGGCCTGTTGCACCAGCGCATCCTGATCCTGCGCGACGACGGCACCGAGCTGCGCGGCGAGGACCTGCTCGTGCCACAGGCCAAGAAGGGCAAGCGCGGCACGATCGGTGTTGCCTTGCGCTTCCACCTCGGCCCGCATATCGAGCTGGCGCAGGGCCAGGACGGCCTCGGCGTCACGCTCGCGCTGCCCGACGGCGGCCTCTGGCAGTTCCGCTCGGGACGCGATGCGGTGACGATCGAGGACTCGCTCTGGGCCGACGGGCAGGGCCGTCCGGTGGGCACGCGCCAGCTCGTCATCACCGCCAAGATTCCCCGCAGCGGAGAGAGCTTCTCCTGGCTGCTCAAGAAGATGAGATAGGAATTTTCAAAGTGAGCGATGTGACGATCCGCCGGGCGCTGCTTTCCGTGTCCGACAAGGCCGGTCTGGTCGAGCTGGGCCAGGCCCTGGCCGCGCGCGACGTGGAACTGGTTTCGACCGGCGGCACCGCCAAGGCGCTGCGCGAGGCGGGCCTTGCGGTGAAGGACATTTCCGAACTCACCGGCTTTCCCGAGATGATGGACGGCCGCGTCAAGACGCTGCACCCCAAGGTCCACGGCGGCCTCCTCGCCGTGCGCGACAATGCCGAACACGCCGCCAGCATGGCCGAGCATGAAATCGGCGCGATCGACCTCGTCGTCGTCAACCTCTACCCGTTCGAGGCGACCGTCGCCAAGGGTGCAGACCGCGACGAGGTGATCGAGAACATCGACATCGGCGGCCCCTCGATGGTGCGCTCCGCCGCCAAGAACCACGACTACGTCACGATCCTGACCGACCCGGCCGACTATGCCACGCTCACGGCCGAGCTGGAGCAGACCGGCGGCGCCACCACGCTGGCCTTCCGCCGCGCCATGGCGGCCAAGGCCTATGCCACCACCGCGGCCTACGATTCGGCGATCGCCACCTGGTTCGCGACCGTCGACCAGCAGCAGCACTTCCCCGCGACGCTCGCCAGCGCGCACGGCCTCGTCACCACGCTGCGGTATGGCGAGAACCCGCACCAAGCGGCCGCGCTCTATGTGCCGCGCAAGCCTGCCGTGACCGGCCTGCCCCAGGCCGAGCAGATCCAGGGCAAGGAGCTGTCGTACAACAACTACAACGACGCCAACGCCGCGCTCGAGCTGGTCGCCGAATTCGTCGGCGAAAAGCCCACGGTGGTCATCGTCAAGCACGCCAACCCCTGCGGCGTCGCCAGCGCCGACACCTTGCTCGATGCCTGGACGCAGGCGCTGGCCTGCGACAGCGTCTCGGCCTTCGGCGGCATCGTCGCGGTCAACCAGCCGCTCGATGGCCCCACCGCCAATGCGATCTGCGACATATTCACCGAAGTCGTCGTCGCGCCCGGCGCCGATGACGCCGCGCGCGAGGCCTTTGCGCGCAAGAAGAACCTGCGCCTGCTGCTGGTCGACAGCCTGCCCGAAGCCAAGCGCGCCGGCCTTGTAACCGTGCCGATTGCCGGTGGCCTGCTGGTGCAGGACCGCGACAACGGCGCGATCACGCGCGAGGACCTCAAGGTCGTGACCAAGCGGGCACCGACCGACCAGGAACTCGACGACGCGCTGTTCGCCTGGACCGTCGCCAAGCATGTCAAGTCAAACGCGATCGTCTATGCCAAGGACGGCGTCACCGCCGGCATCGGCGCCGGGCAGATGAACCGCCGCGACAGCAGCCGCATCGCTGCCGCCAAGGCGCAGGAAGCCGCGCAGACACACGGTTGGAGCGAAGCGCGCACCGTGGGTGCCGCCGTCGCCTCCGACGCCTTCTTCCCCTTCGCCGACGGCCTGATGGCCGCGGTCGAGGCCGGCGCGACGATGGTGATTCAGCCCGGCGGCTCGATCCGCGACGAAGACGTGATCAAGGCTGCGGACGAGGCCGGCCTCGCCATGGTCTTCACCGGCATGCGCCACTTCCGCCACTGAGCGATCGGCTCCTTCCCGCTCTGGCGGGGAGGAACCTGATCTTCTGTACGCAAGCCTTGCTTGGGCGCCCTTCGACAGGCTCAGGGCGAACGGTAGTTGGGTTTCCACAACCGACATCCGTTCGGGCTGAGCCTGTCGAAGCCTCGCGCGCCGCGGTGCCCATCCCGCGCCCGCCAAAGCCGCTGGCGAGCTCAGGGCGAACGGTGGCCAAGGTTCTTCAAACAAAACCCGTTCGGGCTGAGCCTGTCGAAGCCCCGCGCACCCCGATGCCAATCACGTGCTCACCACAGCTGCCGCCGCTGTCGATCAACGGCGCATGGCGTTCGACGGCGGCACTGGCGCGGGCACGCGCGGTGGCTTAGCGATAACCATGGCCTCGACGCAGCGCGACGACCGCGACTCCGCTTTTACGCATCTCCCGCCCGGCACCGGGCATGTCACCGCCCGGCAGGTCGTGCTCTCGGCCACGGCGTTGTGGCTGTGCTATTTCGTGCTCGTCTCGATCCGCTGGGCCGTGGTGGGCCCGCCCGACAGCGACATGGCGATCTGGATCGAGCTGCTGTGGCGGCGGGCGCTGGTGACGCTGGCGGGCATTGCCGTTACCGTTCTCGCCTGGCCCGTCTTGCGCCGCTTCGATGACTTGCGCATGGGCCTGCGCGTCGGCGTCGCGCTGGCGATCATGCTGCCCGGTGCGGTCCTCCTTGCGGTCATCAATCAGCAGGCCTTCGCCCCGCTCGAGGCGCATTGGGACCAGCAGGACAAGGCCGAGGCCGCGCGCGGCGATGCCCAGCGCAACATGGGCGGCAACGTGCTGATCGACATGGCCCCGCCTACGCCCGTGATGCCTCCGGCTCCTCCAGCGCCTCCGGCCCCGCCCGCTCCAGGCTCTTCACAGCCTGCGCCTGCAGCATCGCCGGCCGTACCGGCCACGCCGATCCAGCCGTTCGAGGTGCGCCATCGTGCCGATGGCTCGACTGAGATCACCGGGCCGGGCGTCCACATCGTGACCAAGGAACCCGCGCCCGACGCCAAGCCGGTCAAGGCCGCGGCGGAAACGCAGGACAATGGGTTCTGGCAGGAGCTGACCGACATCGCGCTCGGACGCTATTTCCTGCTCATCGCCTGGGCGGCGCTGTATCTGGCGCTGGGCAACGCCGAACAGCGCCGTGCCGCCGAATGGCGCGAGGCGGAATATCGCCGTGCCGCCAAGGCCGCCGAGCTGCGCTCGCTGCGCTACCAGGTCAATCCGCACTTCCTGTTCAATACGCTCAATTCGCTCTCCGCGCTGGTCATGGTCGGCCGTGCCGAGGAGGCCGAGCGGATGATCCAGACGATTTCCAGCTTCTACCGCCACAGCCTGGCCGCCGATCCGACGTCGGACGTGCCGCTGGCGGACGAGATCGCGCTGCAGCGGCATTACCTGGCGATCGAGGGCGTGCGTTTTCCCGATCGCCTGCGGGTCGAATTCGAGGTGCCGGAGGATCTCGAACACGCCTGCGTGCCGGGCATGATTCTCCAGCCGTTGGTCGAGAATTCGATCAAGTACGCGGTCTCGGCCACCACGCGCCCGGTGACGATCAGTATTCGCGCCCAGGCGGTCGCCGACCTGCTCGTGCTTACCGTGGCCGACGACGGGCCTGGCACCGCGGTGGTCGGCGGGGGCACCGGCATCGGCCTCGACAATGTACGCAACCGTCTTGCCGCACGTTTCGGTGCCGAGGGCCGTATCGAGAGCGGACCGCTGCCGGCCGGCGGCTATGCCACCGTGCTGACCCTTCCCATCATTTCCAACTTCTGCTGAGGTTATCCCGATGCGTACCCTGATCGTCGATGACGAACCGCTGGCCATCGAGCGGATGCAGATCCTGTGCACGCGCATTCCCGCGCTGCAGATCGTCGGCACCGCCGCTGACGGGGCGGCGGCGCTGCGGCTGGTGGAGGCGCTGACGCCCGACCTCGTCATGCTGGACATGACCATGCCCGAGCTGGATGGCCTCGGCGTCGCCCGTGCGCTCGCGCGCCAGACGCCGCGCCCCGCGGTGATCTTCGTGACCGCGCACGATCACTTCGCGGTCGAGGCGTTCGATTGTGATGCGGTGGACTACGTGCTCAAGCCCGTGGCCCAAGACCGCCTGGAACGCGCCGTCGAGCGGGCCTTGGCCCGGCGTGCGGGTGGCGAGGCGGCAACGACGATCGCACCGCCTTCGCCGACGCCGGCGCCCGAGCCCTCGGCCAATCAGTGGATCGAGGAATTCTGGGTGCCGCATCGCAGTGAACTGGTGAGGGTGGCCGCGACCGACATCGATCGCATCGATGCCGAGCGTGACTATGTCCGGCTCCACGTCGGCTCGCGCAGCTACCTGATGCTGCATACCATCCAGCGGCTCGAGGACCGGCTCGACCCGTCGCGCTTCATCCGGCTGCACCGCTCGACCATCGTGCGGCGCGATCGCATTCTCGGCCTGCGCCACGATGGCCTGGGTGTGTGGTCGGCCGAACTGGCCGATGGCACGATGCTGCGGATCGGACGGACCTACCTTGCCAAGGCCAAGGCGATGGCCGGGCGCTGAACCGCGAGTGGTTGCCAGACCCGGCTCTAGTGGCCGGGGAAGTCCATCAGGGCATCGACAATCACCCCCGCGGCCCGTAGGCGCTCGGCACCGCCGAGATCGGGCAGGTCGATGACGAAGAAGGCGTGGGTGACGATCGCCCCGGCATTGCGCAGCAGCTCCGCCGCGGCGAGCGCGGTGCCGCCCGTCGCGATGAGATCGTCGACAATGGCGACGCGCTGGCCGGGGCGGATCGAGGTCGGATCGATCTCCAGCCGGTCGCTGCCGTATTCGAGGTCGTAGTCGACGCCGATCGTCGGGACCGGCAGCTTGCCCGGCTTGCGCACGGGGATGAAGCCGATCCCGGCGCGCGCGGCCGCGGCCGCTCCGAAGATGAACCCGCGCGCTTCCATCCCGGCGATCATCGCGGCCTCGCTCGCGCGACTGCGCTGCGCCAGGTGGTCGATCGCGGCAGCAAAGCCCGCGCCGTGGCCGATCAGGGTGGTGACGTCACGGAACAGGATGCCTTGAGCCGGGAAGTCGGGCACGGTGCGGACAAGAGCCTTGAGGTCTTCGGGCGTCATCGCGGGGTTTCCTGTCGAGGTCATCGTGTGCCTTTGGCTCCGGGCCACAAAAAAGGCCACCGTTTCCGGTGGCCTTTTTCATGCGGTCTGTCGCAAGCGCTCAGTGAACCTTGGCCCAGACGTTGCGCTTGGCGAGGTAGGCCAGCGCGGTCGCCGCGATGAGGAAGCCCAGCACGGCCCAGCCGGTCTGCTTGCGCTTTTCCATCTTGGGTTCGGCGGTCCAGGTCAGGAAGGCGGCGACGTCGGCCGACATCTGCGCCTTGGTGGCCTTGGTGCCGTCGCCGTACGTCACCTGATCGTCCGCCAGCGGCGCCGGCATCGCGATGTTCAGGTTGGCGAAGTAGGGGTTGTAGTAGAGGCCATCGGGCGTCTTGCTGTCGGGGAACTTCTTGACGAGGTCCGCCGGCTGATCCTGATAACCGGTCAGCAGCGAGTAGACGTATTCCGGCCCTTCGTGGCGCGCCTTGGTGACGAGCGAGAGATCCGGCGGGTTGCCGGTGCCGGCGTAGTAGACCTTGGGGAAGTGGTCGGCGGGCACGTTGTCGCGCTCGGTCTCGTCGCCGGTCTTGGGATCGACGACCTTGACCTTGGTGCCCCAATCCTTGGCGATCGCCTTCACTTCGGCTTCGGAATAGCCGAGCGCGGCGAGGTCACGGAATGCGACGAAGTGCAGCGAGTGGCAGTTCGCGCAGACTTCCTTGTAGACCTGGAAGCCGCGCTGCAGCTGCGCCCGGTCGAACTTGCCGAACGGCCCGTTGAACGAGAAGCCGGGCTCCGGCTCCTTGGGCGCGAGGTGGTACATTTGCACGGCGGTGGCCGGCTCGGGCTCGCGGATCGCCTGGATCGCACCCACTCCGAACGACCAGAGCAGCGCGACGGCGAAGAAGAGGCCGACAAGAGGACCAAAAAGACGGACCATGGGGTTCTCTCTCTTTTGCGGTTCGCTGGCTCAGGCCGCGGGGGCGTGAGCGATCTGGTCGTCCTTGCCCAGCACGGCCTCGGTGATGGAGAAGGGCAGCGGGGCCGGCTTCTCGATCGAGGCGACGATCGGCAGGATGACGAGGAAGTGGAGGAAATAGTACATCGCGGCGATCTGCGAGATCAGCACGTACTTGGTTTCCGCCGGCGAGCCGCCGCAATAGCCCAGCACCACGACGTCGATGACGAGCAGGTAGAAGAACTTGCGGAACAGCGGACGATAGTGGCCCGAACGCACCGGCGAGGTGTCCAGCCAGGGCAGGAAGAACCACACCAGGATGGCGCTGAACATGGCGAGCACGCCCATCAGCTTGGCCGGGATGAACAGGAAGTCCGCGGTGAAGGCGCGCAGGATCGCGTAGAACGGCCAGAAGTACCATTCGGGGACGATGTGCGCGGGCGTCGAGAGCGGGTTGGCCTGGATGTAGTTGTCCGGGTGGCCCAGCATGTTCGGCATGAAGAACAGCAGCGCGCAGTAGAGCACCGCGAAGACGCCGAGCCCAAAACCGTCCTTGGCCGTGTAGTACGGGTGGAACGGCACGGTATCGGATTCGGTCTTCACTTCCACGCCGGTCGGGTTCGACGAGCCCGGGATGTGCAGCGCCCAGACGTGCAGGATCACCACGCCCAGGATCACGAAGGGCAGCAGGAAGTGCAGGCTGAAGAAGCGGTTGAGCGCGGCGTTGTCGGGCGCGAAGCCGCCCAGCAGCCACTGCTGCAGCGGCTCGCCCACGACCGGGATGGCCGAGAACAGGCCGGTGATGACCTTGGCGCCCCAGAAGCTCATCTGGCCCCACGGCAGCACGTAGCCCATGAAGGCGGTGGCCATCATCAGCAGGAAGATGGTGACACCCAGCAGCCAGATCATTTCGCGCGGCGGCTTGTACGAGGCGTAGAAGAAGCCTCGGAAGATGTGGATGTAGACCACCACGAAGAACGCGGAGGCGCCGTTGGCGTGGCCGTAGCGCAGCATCCAGCCCCAGTTCACGTCGCGCATGATGTGCTCGACGCTGTCGAAGGCCACGCCCGCGTTGGCGGCGTAGTGCATCGCAAGGACGATGCCGGTGACGATCTGCAGCATGAGGCACACGCCGGCGAGAATGCCGAAGTTCCACATGTAGTTGAGGTTGCGCGGCACCGGATAGCCGGCGCCGACGGCGTTATAGACGAAGCGCGGCAGCGGCAGCTTTTCGTCCAGCCACTGCATCAGCGGGTGGCTTGGCTTGTAATGGTTGGCCCAGGGAAAGCTCATCGCGGTCTATCCTCAACCGATCTTCACGACAGTGTCGGACGTGAATTCATAAGGCGGCACTTCCAGGTTCTTGGGAGCGGGGCCTTTGCGGATGCGTGCGGCGGTATCGTAGACCGAGCCGTGGCACGGGCAGAAATAGCCACCGAATTCGCCCTTCACCTCACCTTCGCCGGCGCCCAGCGGGACGCAGCCGAGGTGGGTGCAGACGCCCATCGTGATGAGCCAGTTCTTCTTGCCCGCCTTGGTGCGATCCTCCAGCGTCTGCGGATCGCGCAGCGTGGCGGCATCGACCTTGTCGGCCTCGCCGATCTCGGTCGGCGTCAGGTTGCGCACGAAGACCGGCTGCTTGCGGAACACGGCCTTGATCGCCTGGCCCGGCGCGATCTGCGAAATGTCGATTTCGGTCGAGCTTTCGGCCAGCACGTCTGCGGACGGCGCCATTTGCGAGACGAGCGGAACGAGCACGGCCAGCCCCCCCACGCCCGCGAAACTCACCGCCGCGATATTGATGAAATCGCGCCGGCGTACACCCGTATCCCCGTCCGCGCTGTCATGCACGGCGGGCAAATCTGTGCCGCTTGCGTTCACAATTGCCTCATCAGCCATTGATAATCCCTGCCTGCTGCCGCCCCGCCGCAACGACCGGGCACGGTAACTATCCCCCTCCTTGCGCGCGGCGGCGATGGTGCCGCAGGACAAGCGCGCCTGAGCCGCCGTGAATTGCACGTGCCGGGCCCAGTAACTTATGCAGGGGTGATAGCCACAGTTGCGCAGCTTTGCCAACAGGCATTTTATCCGGCCAAACGCGCGATTTTTGCGCTGCCGCAATGCATGAGTATATTCGCCTAGAAAGCCGCGCCGGCCGGCCAGCCACCGCCGGTAAAGCCCATGACCTTGAACAGGCTGCCCATCTGCGCCGCGTCGACCAGTCGCTCCAGTGCCCGCGCGACCGATCCGGCGTGCGGCGGCGCTGCGTTCGCGAGTTGCGCCGCTCGCGCCTCGATCCCCAGGCGGCGCAGGTACAGGCCTTGCTCGATCACCCCGTCGACACGGGCGCCGGCGGCCTCGATCACGGGCACGAGCGCGGAAAAATCGACCAGCGTGGTGAGGTCGGCTTCGCCGGGATGGGCGAAGGGATCGACCTTCTCGTGCGCGCGCACCGCCTGCAGCGTGCTGCCCGTCCGGGCCTCGGCATGGCCGTAGTCGATCCACAGCGCAGCCCCGCCCTGCGTGGCCAGCCGGCGCGCGATGTCGGCGGTGACGGCGGCGGCGGCGGGGCTGGTCTCGAGGATGGTGCCTTGCGCGGCATCGGCGAGCGCGGCGGGTACGGCCGCATCCATGGGCTGGCTGCCGGCGACGGGTAGCAGCCGGCCGGCGGCCTCGTCCCAGCCCACCATGCGCTCGCGCCAGCCCTGCTCGGTCCTGACCAGCTGTCGCATCGGCAAGGCATCGAGAAACTCGTTGCCCACCACCAGCAGCGGCACGTCTTCGGGCAGGGTGGAGGCGTCGTCGTGCCAGGTCGCAGCTGTGAAACGCTGGCGCTGCAATGCGCGCAACGCCGGGCTGGGTTCCACGAAATGCACCTCGGGCACCAGGCCGTGGCGGGCGGCGGCGCGCAGCGCGTCCTGCGCCAGGGTGCCACGCCCGGCGCCCGGCTCGACATAGGCGACGCGTGCAGGGCGGCCCGCGCGATGCCACTGGTCAGCCAGCGACAGGCCGATCATCTCGCCGAACATCTGGCTGATTTCCGGCGCGGTGATGAAGTCGCCGCCCACGCCGAGCGGGTCGCGCGTGGCGTAATAGCGCGCGTTTGATTCGGCCATGTAGTGCGCGATGCTGATCGGGCCGGTGGCCCGGATCAGGCGCGCGAAGACCTGCAGCAGTGTCTCGGCCATGGCCGTGCTACCCGTCGCGGGGCGATCAGGCCGTGGCCGGGGCCGCGGGCGTGCCGACGGGTGGGCGCATCAGGGCACGCACCAGCAGGAACAGGCCGATCGCCAGCATCGGCAGCGTCAGCCACTGGCCCATCGACAGGCCGGTACGCAGCGCGAAGTCCTCCAGCTGGGCGTCGGGCTCGCGATAGAACTCGACGATGAAGCGCGACAGCGCGTAGCCGGTGGCGAAGGTGCCCATCAGCAGGCCCGGGCGCCAGCGGGCCCGAGTCTTCCAGAACAGGGTGATGAGCACGATCGCCAGCACCAGCCCCTCGAGCAGCGCCTCGTAAAGCTGGCTGGGGTGGCGCGGGTTGGGCCCTGCACCGGGGAAAACCATCGCCCACGGCACGTCGGCAGTGGTAACGCGGCCCCACAGCTCGCCGTTGACGAAGTTGGCACAGCGGCCGAACAGCAGGCCGATCGGCGCGCAGGGCGCGATGTAGTCGCACACGCGGATGAAGCTGAGGCCGTTGCGCCAGCACACGAAGGCGATCGCGATGACGGTGCCGGCCAGCCCGCCGTGGAAGCTCATGCCGCCCTGCCACAGCTTGAGCAGGTCGGCCGGATGACTGAACAACTCGGGCGCATAGAAGATCGCGTAGCCGAGCCGCCCGCCCAGGATGATGCCGAGCGTCGCATAGAAGAACAGGTCGTCGGCGTGGCGCTGCGCCAGAGGTGCGCCGGGCTGGCGGATCATGCGCGACAGGTGCCAGTAGCCCAGCAGGATGCCGGCGAGATAAGCCAGCGAATACCAACGCAGCGCAAAGAAGCCGAAGTCCCACGCGATCGGCGACAGGCCCAGCTGGTCCCAGTGCAGCGGCATGTGCGCCGCAGGAGCAACGGCTGCACCTGCGGCGGCGAGCGCCGGCAGCAGGGCGCCGGGCGCAACGAGCGATGCGGCGTGCGCCAAGGCGGCAGGGGACAGGACGGCAAGGTACAAGGCGGCAGGCTCCGTCAACGGATAGGGTCATCGCAAAGGGTGGCCACCTGCCCGGAACCGGCGCAGGGCCGCGGGTGGCGTTCGGCCATCGGCGCGCCTTCTGGCACAGGGGCCAAGCCGCTGGCAAACCAGAAACGGCGTCTGCGCCAGGCCCCATTGCCAAAACGGGCATTCGCTCTTGCCGTGTTGGCGTCGATCCCTACGATGGGCGTCTCTTAAGGCATTTACGTGTATCGGGCCGGCATGACACTTCCTCGAATTGCCCAGCAACGCGCCATCATCGATCGCCGGACCGTGGCCGAATCCGTCGTGCAGGCGCTGGCCGAGGCCGGGGGCGATGCCGCCGCCGCCCGCCCCTTGGTGGTCGAGCACTTGCGCGCCGCGCTGGCCGATGGCCGCGCCGAATTGGCGCGCCGCCTGCTGGCCCGCCCCTCCGCCGGCTACGACTGCGCGCAGGGCCAGGCCTTCCTGGTCGACCAGCTGGTCCGGGTGATCCACGACTACGTCATCGGCCACGTCCACGCAGCCGGCACGCGTGGGCCGAACGAGCGGATCGCGGTGCTGGCCGTCGGCGGCTATGGCCGCGGCGAGATGGCCCCGCATTCCGATGTCGACATCGCCTTCGTCACCCCGGTCAAGCCGACCGCGTGGTGCGAGCAGGTGATCGAGGCGATGCTCTATTTCCTGTGGGACCTCGGGCTCAAGGTCGGGCATTCGAGCCGCTCGCTCGACGAGACGGTGCGCATGGCCAAGGGGGACCTCACCATCCGAACCGCGCTGCTCGAGGGCCGCTATGTCTGGGGCGACCGCGCGGTCTACGATGCATGCGCCCAACGCTTCTGGTCCGAAGTCGCCGCGGGGACCGAGCGGCAGTTCGTCGCCGAGAAGCTGGCCGAGCGCAACGTGCGGCACAAGCGCCTGGGCGACAGCCGCTACGTGGTCGAGCCCAATGTCAAAGAGGGCAAGGGCGGGCTACGCGACCTGCACACGCTCTACTGGATCGGCAAATATGTGCACAAGGTGCGCGACCCGTCCGAGCTGGTCGATGTCGGCCTGCTCACCGCGGCGGAATACCGCGCGTTCCACCGCGCCGAGAACTTCTTCTGGGCAGTGCGCTGCCACTTGCACACCATCACCCGCCGCGCCGAGGATCGCCTGACCTTCGACCTCCAGCGCGAGGTCGCGGCGCGGATGGCCTTTGCCGACCGCCCGGGCAAGAGCTCGGTCGAGCGGTTCATGCAGTTCTTCTTCCTTCAGGCGACGCAGGTCGGCTCGCTCACCGGCGTGTTCATGTCGCAGCTGGACGAGCAGTTCGCGCGGACCAAGCCCGGCTTCTTTGCCGCCCTGCGCCAGCGCCGCCGCCGCAAGATCGCGGGTTTCCCGATCGTCGCCGACAAGGTCTCGGTCCCGTCCGACGAGTTCTTCGCCGACGATCCGGCAAGGCTGATCGAGATGTTCGTCGTGGCCGACAAGCACGGCCTCGAGATCCACCCCGATGCGATGCGGCTGGCGCGGCGCGATGCCGGTCTGATCGACGGCGCGGTGCGCAAGGACCCGCGCGCCAATGCCCTGTTCCTCGAGTTGCTGACCAGCCGCCACGATCCCGAAACCGTGCTGCGCTGGATGAACGAGGCCGGCGTCTTCGGCCGTTTCGTGCCCGATTTCGGCCGTGTCGTCGCGCAGATGCAGTTCGACATGTATCACCACTACACGGTCGACGAGCATACCATCCGTGCCATCGGCCTGCTCGCGCGGATCGAGAAGGGCGAGGAGCGCGAGCCGCATCCGCTCGCCAGCGTGGTGATCGAGAAGGTCGCCTCGCGCCGCGTGCTCTATATCGCCACGCTGCTGCACGACATCGCCAAGGGCCGGCGCGGCGACCATTCGGTGCTGGGCGCCGAGGTTGCGCGCAAGCTGTGCCCGCGGCTCGGCCTCTCCCCGGCCGAGACCGAGCTGGTGGCCTGGCTGGTGCGCTGGCACCTGCTGATGAGCGCCACCGCGTTCAAGCGCGACCTTGCCGACTACAAGACCATCGCCGATTTCGCCGCGCAGGTGCAGAGCGTGGAGCGGCTGCGGCTGCTGCTGGTGCTGACCATCGTCGACATTCGCGCGGTGGGGCCGGGGATCTGGAACTCATGGAAGCGCCAGTTGCTGGGCGATCTGTTCATCCAGACCGAGGAAATGCTGCGCCTGGGGCACAAGCAGCACGGCCGGCCCGAGCGGATCGCCGCCAAGAAGAAGGCGGTGGGCGAGTTGCTCAAGGAGCGCGCCAACCTCATCGGCACGGTCGGGCGGCAGCTGGGCGAGGCCTACTGGATCGCCGAGCCCGAGGACATCATCGTCCTCAACCTGCAGCAGATGGATGCCGCGCTGGGCGAGCCGCTCTCGGTCGAGGCGCATTACTATCCGGCGCGCGGGGCCACGCTCGTCACCGTCCTGGCTGCCGACCATGCCGGCTTGTTCTACCGCCTCGCCGGTGCCATCCACCTCGCCGGCGGCAACATCATCGACGCGCGCATCCATACGACGCGCAACGGCCTCGCGATCGACAACTTCCTGGTGCAGGACCCGCTCGGCCGCCCGTTCAACGAGGAGCGGCACATCGCGCGGCTCAAGAACGGCATCGCCGATGCGCTGTCCAACCGGGTCAAGCTCATGCCGCAGCTGGCGGCACGCCCACCGGCCCGCGCCCGCGCCGAAGCCTTCGACGTGCAGCCGATCGTGATCTTCGACAACAAGGCCTCGAACCGTTTTACCGTGATCGAGGTCGGCGCGCGCGACCGGCCGGCCCTGCTCGGGCGGCTGGCCCATGCCCTGTTCGAATCGCGGCTCGTGGTCCATTCCGCGCATATCGCCACATATGGCGAGCGCGCGGTCGACACCTTCTACGTCACCGACATCCTTGGCGAGAAGGTGACGAGCGAAACCCGGCTGCGCACGCTCGAGCGGCGCCTGCTCGAGGCGACGGAGGATCCGGGTGCGCTGGCCGCAGGCGGGCCCGATGCCGCTGCCCAGGCGGCAGCGGGCAAGGCCGTGGCGGCCTAAGGACGGAGCGAGGCCGATCATGCAGGATCTTGGCTACCTTGGCGGACGGCTCCTCCTGGCGATGCCCGGGATGATGGACCCGCGCTTCGATCATGCGGTCATCGCGCTGTGCATGCACGATGCCAACGGGGCCTTCGGCATTGGGCTTGGCAGCACGCGCGAGGGGATCACGGTCCACCGCCTGCTCGAGGACATCGGCATCGAGCCGGGCGACGTGCCCGACGGCCCGGTGCTCCATGGCGGCCCGGTGGAGCCGACGCGCGGGTTCGTGCTCCATTCGAACGATTGGGGCGGCGAGGGCTCGGTGACCGTCTCGCCGCTGGGCACCCTCTCCGCCTCGCTCGATGTCTTGCGCGCCATCGCCGAGGGGCGTGGCCCGACGCGCTGGATCATCGCGCTCGGCTATGCTGGATGGGCGGCGGGACAGCTGGAAGAGGAAATGCACCATCACGGCTGGCACGCGGCCGAGGGGGACGCATCGATCCTGTTCGATACTCCCGTCGCCGATCGCTGGGCGCAGGCGTGGCGCGCGTCCGGCATCGATCCCAGTCATCTCGCGGCCCAGACCGGCCACGCCTGAACGATCGCCATACAGTGCCTTGGGTCATCGCTTGATCGGCCGAGTTGGATGAAGACCATGCCAGACGAACATGCCTCCCCGCCCGGAACCTGGACCCGCTCCGAACAGGACGGAGTGTCGGATGGCCCCGGGGCCGATGGTGTGCGGTCGGACAGCGCATGGCAGGGCAAGGCGGCCCTTGCCGCGGTGGGCATCCTGCTGGTTGCCGCGATCTATACGCTCCGCGATTTTCTCCCCGCGCTCGGCTGGGGCGCGATCCTGGCCGCATCGCTCTGGCCGCTTCACGTCCGCGCCGCCCAGCGCTGGCCGGCCGGGCGCGGATTGATCCTGCCTGCGGTGTTCACCGGTGCGGTCATGCTGATGTTCGTGATCCCGCTGGTCATGGTGGCCAGTGCCGTTCTGCACGACAGCATGGCCGTCTCGCAATGGGTGGCGCAGGCTCAGGCGCTGGGTATCCCGGTGCCCGACATTCTCGGCCACCTGCCGTTCGGTGCCCGTCTGGTCCCCTGGTGGCAGACGACGCTGGCGACGCCCGAGGGGATCGACCGCCTGGCTCGCCAGGCGCCGCATATCAGGCTGGCGACCGGCGAACATATCCTCGGGCTCGTCAGCCACCGGGTCTTGCTGCTGGTGTTCATGCTGCTGACGCTGTTCTTCATTTTGCGCGATGGCGAGCGTGTCGCCGCGGCGCTCGGCGTCGGCACGCGCCGGGCGTTCGGCACTGCGGGCCTGCGCGTGGCAGAGCAGGCCGTCACGGCGGTGCGCGGCACGGTGAACGGGCTCATCGTCGTCGGCTTCGGGCAGGGCGTGGTCATGGGGGTCGCCTATGCGATCGCGGGCGTGCCCCATGCGGCTCTGTTCGGCTTCCTCACCGGCCTCCTGTCGGCGATTCCGCTCGGCGCCGGCGTGGCCATGGCCCTCGCCGCGGCATCGCTGCTTGCCGCAGACCAGGCCATGGCGGCGGCGCTGGTCTTCGCCTTCGGCAGCGTGGTGATCTTCGTCGCCGACCATTTCGTCCGCCCCGCCTTCATAGGCGGCGCCACCCGTCTTCCCTTCCTGTGGGTGCTGCTCGCCATTCTCGGCGGCATCGAGACCTGGGGCCTGATCGGACTCGTCATCGGCCCCGCGCTGGTCGCCGCCCTGATGCTGCTATGGCGCGAATGGGTGGGATCCGCCCGAGGCCCCCTCAACCCCCCACACCCCTGATTCCGCCCTGATTCTCCCCTCCCGCGGGCGGGAGGGGCCGGGGGAGGGCCTGTTCTCCACGCGGCGCAACACTGATTCGCCAGATCGTTCCCGCCCGATTTCACAAAAGTGCCATGCAAAAGTGCCGATGGTTGCTAGGTTTTGGGATGTTTGGGGTGGCTTGTGGAAAAATCGGTGTTGACCGTGTTGGGTGTCGTCCATATATGCCGCTTCACCGACACGGAGCAGCCGGTTTCTACCGGTTTCTGGTGGATTGCCAGGGAGGTTTCGGGGTTGGTCGCCAGATAGCTACGGACGGCTTTGATTTCCGGTGGAAACCG
>Ga0308159_1000984_pt1 | contig 48579 bp, 45 predicted proteins | sample PhyCR1_FD_201040 | JGI IMG/M metagenome (GOLD analysis project Ga0308159, IMG submission 201040) | Phyllosphere microbial communities from UC Gill Tract Community Farm, Albany, California, United States - DLSLC.R1 | ecosystem: Host-associated > Plants > Phyllosphere > Unclassified | place: USA...
TTCCCGATGTGCAAAAAGAACGAGAAGTGAGAAACAGTGATGACTGAAAAAACATTTCTGGTGGAAATCGGCACGGAAGAGCTGCCACCAAAGGCGCTGCGTAGCCTTGCCGAATCTTTTGCCGCCAATCTGACCGCCGAACTGGATGCAGCCAATCTGGCGCACGGTGCGGTGGAGTGGTTTGCCGCGCCGCGTCGTCTGGCGGTGAAAATTGCCGGCCTCAGCGCGGCTCAGGCCGATCGCGAAGTCGAAAAACGCGGTCCGGCCATTGCCCAGGCGTTTGACGCCGAAGGCAAGGCGACCAAGGCGGCCGAAGGCTGGGCACGCGGATGCGGCATTACCGTCGATCAGGCCGAGCGCCTGACCAGCGATAAAGGCGAATGGCTGGTGTATCGCGCCCATGTCAAAGGCGAAAGCGCGCAGGCGCTGCTGCCGACCATGATTGCGACTTCCCTGCAAAAGCTGCCGATTCCAAAACTGATGCGCTGGGGCGATTCCGACGTGCAGTTTGTGCGTCCCGTGCATACCGTGACCCTTTTGCTGGGCGACGAACTGATCCCGGGCACGATCCTCGGCATCGATTCTGCGCGTACCGTTCGCGGCCACCGTTTCATGGGCGAACCGGAACTGACGCTGGACAACGCCGATCAGTATCCGCAGATTCTGCTGGAGCGCGGCAAGGTCATTGCCGACTACGAACAGCGTAAAGCCGTAATCAGGCAGAATGCCGAGAAAGCGGCGGCCGAAATTGGCGGTGTCGCCGATCTTGGCGAAAGCCTGCTGGAAGAGGTCACCTCGCTGGTCGAATGGCCGGTCGTGCTGACCGCCAAGTTCGAAGAGAAATTCCTGGCAGTACCGGCGGAAGCGCTGGTGTACACCATGAAGGGCGACCAGAAGTATTTCCCGGTGTACGACGCCGCGGGCAAGCTGCTGCCTCACTTTATCTTCGTCGCCAACGTCGAGTCGAAAGATCCGCAGCAGATAATCTCCGGTAACGAGAAGGTCGTGCGTCCGCGTCTGGCCGATGCCGAATTCTTCTTCAATACCGATCGCAAGAAACGTCTTGAAGATAACCTGCCGCGCCTCGAAACCGTGCTGTTCCAGAAGCAATTGGGAACGCTGCGTGACAAGACCGACCGCATTCAGGCGCTGTCTGGCTGGGTTGCCGATAAAATCGGTGCCGACGTCGAGAATGCCAAACGCGCGGGGCTGCTGTCCAAGTGTGACTTGATGACCAACATGGTCTTCGAATTCACCGACACGCAGGGCGTGATGGGCATGCACTATGCGCGTCATGACGGCGAAGCCGAAGAAGTTGCGGTTGCGTTGAACGAACAGTATCAACCGCGCTTTGCAGGTGACCAGCTGCCTGAGTCTCAGGTTGCCTGTGCGCTGGCAATTGCCGACAAAATGGATACGCTGGCCGGTATTTTCGGCATCGGGCAACATCCGAAGGGCGATAAAGACCCGTTTGCACTGCGTCGTGCCGCGCTGGGCGTGCTGCGCATCATCGTCGAGAAAAACCTGCCGCTGGATCTGCAAACCCTGACCGAAGAAGCGGTGCGTTTGTACGGCGACAAGCTGACCAACGCGAACGTCGTCGATGACGTGGTTGATTTCATGCTCGGTCGTTTCCGCGCCTGGTATCAGGAAGAAGGTCACGCGGTTGACACCATTCAGGCCGTGCTGGCGCGTCGTCCGACCAAACCGGCCGACTTCGATGCCCGCGTCAAGGCAGTCAGTCACTTCCGTACGCTGGAAGCGGCGGCTACGCTGGCTGCGGCCAACAAGCGCGTGTCGAACATTCTGGCCAAGTCGACCGAAGCCCTGTACGACCAGGTTCACGCCTCCGTGCTGAAAGAGCCGTCCGAAGTGAAACTGGCAACCCATGTGGTGGTGCTGCGTGACAAGCTGGAACCGCTGTTTGCCGCCGGTCAGTATCAGGAAGCGCTGGTGGAACTGGCCGCGCTGCGCGAGCCGGTCGATGCCTTCTTCGATGGCGTTATGGTCATGGCGGAAGACGAAGCGGTGCGCATCAACCGTCTGACGCTGCTGAGCAAGTTGCGCGAGCTGTTCCTGCAAGTCGCGGATATTTCCGTCCTGCAGTAATCTCTCCAGGATAATAAAACCGGTTCCGGCCTCGCGCCCGAGCCGGTTTTTTTTTGCCTGCTACCCTTAAGGGAGATGAAATAAAAAGAATAAACAGGACACTTCCATGAAAAAACCAGGTAATCACTCCGCACTCGGCATGCGGACACTCGCCGTTCACGGCGGTCATCGGCCCGACACGCAAAGCGGCGCAATTTCTCCTCCTATCGTTGCAACCTCTTCCTTCTCCTACGGCGATTTCGACAGCGGTGCGCGACGTTTTAGCGGCGAAGATCCGGGCTATATGTACAGCCGTTTCGGCAATCCCACCGTCACGGCGTTTGAAGAAAGAATGGCGGTGCTCGAAGCAGCCGAAACGGCCGTGGCCTGTGCCAGCGGCATGGCGGCGGTGAGTGCCACGCTGTTTGCGCTGCTGAAAAGCGGCGACGAAGTTATCCACATTGGCGCGTTGTATGGCGGCACGGAAGGCGTTATCCGCAATCTGTTGCCACGCTACGGCATTAAACCGGTGTTCGTTGCCTCGCTCGATGCACTAAAAGACGCCTTTACCGCCCATACCAAAATGGTGTTTGTCGAAACGCCTGCCAATCCGGTAATGGGCATCGTGTCTTTACAGGAAGTCGCGCGCTTGTCACGTGAAGCGGGTGCCGTCAGCGTGGTCGATAACACCTTTGCGACGCCTTACCTCACTCAGCCTTTAACGCTGGGTATCGATGTCGTGCTGCATTCGGCAACCAAATATATCAGCGGACACGGCGATGCCACCGGCGGTGTGGTTGCTGGAAGGCGCGAAGTGATCGACCCTATCCGTACACTGTGCCTCAAGCAGTTTGGCGGCTGCCTCAGTCCGTTCGAGGCGGCGCTGATGACGCGCGGGCTTAAAACCCTGCCGCTGCGGGTTGAAGCCTGCTCGCATAGCGCACAGAAGATTGCCGATTACCTCAGCGACCATCCGGCGATTGCCAACGTCTATTATCCGGGGCTGAAAACGCACACCGGTCACGCGATAGCCCGTGAGCAAATGAGGCTGTTTGGCGGCATCATGGCGGTGGAACTCAAGGGCGGCAAAGATGCGGCGCGCCATTTTCTCGACCATTTGACGCTGGTCACGCAGGCCGTTTCACTGGGCGATACCGACTCGCTGGCCTGTCACCCTGCGACCACGACCCACAGCGCCGTGGCGGAGAAAATTCGCCTCGAAAGCGGCATTACGGACGGTCTGGTGCGAATTAGTATTGGTATCGAAGACACCGAGGATCTCATTGCTGATTTTAAACAAGCACTTGCAGATTTATAGAACAGTTTTGGGCGGCTTTTTAGTCAAAATAGCGTGATTTCGCGATCGGTTTTTCCCTTTTTGATCCGCGAAATTTCAAAAAAATAAATCGATCGCCTACGGCGATAACACGCAGCGGGCAAGGTTGCCCGCTGCCGGAAAACCCTTTTTTCTCCGAAGGTGAAGAACATCACGTTTTTTATCTTTTGACAGTAAGAAAGGGTTCCGCGAAATTTGGTGCATTCTCTTTGCTGTATCCTAAGCACACAGGATGTTTTATTCTACTAAGCTACTCTCAGGGTAATAGCACCTAATAAGAATATTGAATCAGGAGTCAGGACATGGCTGTAGGGATCAGGAGCAGGACATTCGCGCGCTGGCTGGCGCCTGTAGTGGCATTACTGGTAGTTTTCCAACTGACGGGCTGTGGCGACAAAGAGCCGGATCAACGGAAAGCCTTCATCGACTATCTGCAAAATACCGTAATGCGCAGCGGGCAGAATCTGCCGACGCTGAGCGAAGATCAAAAACAGAAATTCGGCAATTACGCCAATGATTACACCATCATTCTGACCTTCTCGCGTCAGCTTAAACAATCCGTCGACAACAGCCTGGCACCTGCCGTGAATACCATTGCGCAGATCCGCGTTCCGCAGGATTACCTGCAGCAGAAAGGCGCGCTCGAGCAGGCGGCCGGTACGCTGACCACCCTTTCGCAGCAGATTCAGACGGCCAAGGCCACCGCCGATACGGCACAGGCCGCGCTCAAGCAGCCCGACGATCTCAAGGCCGTATATAACCGCGTTTACGCCCAGGACGTGACGCAGCCTGCCAATGCGCTGATTCCGGTGGTTCCGGCGCTCGCAAGCTTTACGCAGGATATTATCGGCGTGGGTGATTTCCTCGGCCAGCAGGGCACTCAGGTCGGTTTCGCCAACGGTGGCGTCCAGTTCCCGACCCAGCAGCAGGTCACCCAATACAACGCGATGATGACCGGTCTGCTCGGCAAGCAGCAGGCGATGGTCGATGCGCAGAAAATCATTGCCGGCAATTTTTAATAATCCCCCGAGTAATGGGTAATTAATTGAAAATCGGGTGATTTAAATCAAAAAACCACGTCATCGGGCGTGGTTTTTTTTCAGTAGAATGGCAGGATTAATAAAAGCTCACAATTTAGAGATGCACGCAGAGGGCGTAATACATTAGTTTTTATGTCACTCGACTGTTTTAAATTTGTGAAAATGTAGCCTCATACTCAAAGGAAGTGTTTTTTATGAAACGTCACATGATGACTTTGCTGGCCGCGCTGATTGCCGCTCCGGGTCTGGCCTCTGCCGCAGACAGCAGCGCCACCTTTACTGACGCCCAGCAGCAGGCAATCGGCAAGATTGCTTCCGACTATATCGTCGCTCACCCTGAAGTGCTGGTGCAGGCGAGTCAGAAACTGCAGGCGCAGCAACAGCAGCAACAGGCATCCGAGGCGCTGAACGCCGTGCTGGCCAATGCTCCGGCGCTGCTCCAGGACAAAGACACCCCTTCCTACGGCCCGAAAGACGCGAAAGTGGCGTTTGTCGAATTCTTCGATTATCAGTGCATGTACTGTAGCCGCATGGCGCCGCTGGTCGAGCAGACCGTGAAAGCCAACCCGAACGTGCGTTTCATCTTCAAGGAATGGCCAATCTTTGGCGATCGCTGGAAAGCCTCGATAACCGCGGCGGAAACTGGTTTGTCTATCTGGAAACAGAAGGGCGCGCAGGCTTACCTGGATTACCACAATGCCATTTATGCAACCGGCCACGACGAAGGCAAGCTGACCGACGCCGACATTTCCAGTGCGGTCGAGAAGGTGCACGGTGCCTTGCCAAGTGATGCGCATCGTCAGGAAACGCACGCCGCGCTGTCTAAAAATGATGATTTGGCGAAATCGCTGGGCTTCCAGGGAACGCCAGGTTTCATCGTAATGCCGGTGAGCGGAGCGAATGCGGGTAATACCACCGTGTTGCCGGGTGCCGTGTCTGCTCAGGATTTGCAGGCCGCCATCAACAAGGCACAGGGGAAATAAGCGTCATGTCACGCCATGCAGAGCCCGTCCGGGCTCTGCATTCCTCACCTCGAAGACTTTACTGGTTGGTTTTATCGGCTGCGCCGGTTGCCATCGTTTTTGTGCAGTTTGTGAGGCTTTCACCGGCAAAGGTTTTTTGCTGGGTGCTCAAAGACTGATAGCGCTGCGCCGAAGCTTTCGCCAGATCTTCGTCAAATTTTACCGGGTCGACAGAGTAAGAGCTGTTTTGATTGCTGATAACGGCCTGGATTCGTTTGATTAATTCGCCATCGTCGACCGGTGTGTTGCCCAGCTGGGCGACGGCCGCACAGGTCGCTGCGTCATAATCCGGTTGATGGGCGGGTGTACGATTAAACCACCAGACAGCCAGTCCAATGATAACGACGATAATGATCACGGTTGAAGGCATTGCTTTTTTCATCACAGAGACTCTTTTTAAAAATGGAGTTTATGGGTGAACTCGTTATTTACTTTCATTTAACATTATAGACGTTATCTGCCGACACATATGTTTACCGGAATAATCATTTATATTCATTTCAAAGGACTTGCTAGTCCCTGTATTAATATTTTTTCTGCTGATAATGTAACAGTATATTCATGAGTGTCTGTTGCTGCGGCGTAGCCGCTAATTTCACAAAGGTGGGGAAATAGATATTTGGCGCAGGATAAATATCGACAATATGGCAGGATTCCGTGATATGTGGCGGCACTTCGGACATCGGCATCATCGACGCCGCCGCAATACCCGAGGCTATCAACTCGCACACCATTCGCGGTTCGTTGGCAGAGATGATAACGTTGGGCCGAACGCCCAGCCTTAACAGCTGATTGTGGATGAAATCGAATGTCCCTTCGCCATGGATTCTCTTGATTAAGATAAGCGGCAGTTGCCCGAGTTCCGCCAGCAGAATCTGGTCTTTCGGCGGCGTCGGCAGCAGTTTTTTCGAGATAACCGCGACCGCCTTCACCGGCTGCATACTGACGCATTCATAGCTTCCGACGGCATCGGGTTGCTGGAATAGCCCGATATCTATACGTTTTTTTTCAAGCATGGTCTCAAGCGTGCTTGAGTCGGCCACAACTGTTTCTATTTTCGCCCCTTCCAGCTGCTGATAAATTTCTGCCACCAGCGGACTGAAATAACGTTGGAAAAGGTAGGAAATGCCGATCCTTACTACGGTTTTCCTGTTAGTGGCGACGAGCAGGGCTTCGCTGCGGGCCTCTTCCACGTTGCGTAAAATGTCCGTGGCGCGCAGATAGAACACCATGCCCGCTTCAGTGGTCGCAATGCCGGTGCCGTTGCGTGATACCAGCGCCGTACCAATCTCGTCTTCCAGTTCCTGAAGCCGTTTGCTCAACGGCGGCTGGGAGATATTGAGCAGACGAGCCGCCTTGCTGATTGACCCCTGTTCGACAATAACGCAAAAATAGCGCAATCGTTTTAAATCCATACAAAACCTTTATTCCTGTTATTGTCTATAATTGAAGGTTGCCTGTAAATAATGATAATGACGACGGCTAAATTAGCGAACGCATGCCTCAAGCATTATTAATCCAACATACTATCTTTATGGTATAGGTCGCCATCGTTAAAGAGTATTCCCCCCTTAAATAGATTTATTACTAGGCTTAACCTTTCATAAAAAATATATGACGCCGAGTAACCTCTCCTTTTAAGGACGAAACCATGATTAAATCCTCACTTGAAAAAGGGTCAGTGTATGACCTGCGATCTGCCCTGGCGCTTCTTGAACGCTATTCTGACGAACTCATCACAACCGATGTCGAAGCCGATCCCAGCGCCGAGATCTCGGGTGTTTATCGTTACATTGGTGCGCGCGGCACGGTAATGCGCCCGACAAAGCTTGGACCGGCCATGATCTTCAACAAGGTCAAAGGGTTTCGCGATGTTCGCGTGCTGATTGGTCTGCTGGCTTCCCGTCAACGCGTGGCGCGCCTGCTGGGTGCGCCGGTCGACAAGCTGGGTTTTCTGCTGAAAGACTCCGTGAACAATCCGATTCCGCCCGTGGTGATTTCAGCCGACAAAGCCGTGTGCCAGGAGGTGGTGCACCGCGCAACGGACAAGGATTTCGATATTCGCACGCTGCTTCCTGCGCCGACCAATACCGAAGAAGATGCCGGTCCGTATTTCACTATGGGAATGTGTTACGCCTCGGATCCGGACACCGGTGAATCCGACGTCACCATTCATCGTCTCTGCGTGCAAAGCGCCGACGAGATTTCGATGTATTTCGTGCCGGGCCGTCATCTGGACCAGTTCCGCATGAAAGCCGAAGCCAAAGGTGAAGCGCTGCCGATTTCCATCAGTATCGGCGTCGATCCGGCGATAGAAATCGGTGCCTGTTTCGAGCCGCCGACCACGCCGCTGGGTTTCGATGAGCTTCAGGTGGCCGGAAGCCTGCGTGACCAGGCCGTTGAGCTGGTTGACTGCGTGTCGGTCAGGGCGCGGGCGATTGCCAATGCCGAAATCGTTATCGAAGGTGAACTCATCCCCAATTATCGCGTGCGCGAAGACCAGAACACCCACACGGGTAAAGCGATGCCCGAATTTCCGGGTTACACCGGCGAGGCCAAGCAGGAAGTGCCGGTCATCAAGGTAAAAGCCGTGACGCACCGCAGAAATCCTATTCTGCAAACGGTGATCGGGCCGAGCGAAGAACACGTCAACATGGCCGGGATCCCGACCGAGGCCAGCATTTTGCAGATGGTCGACAAGGCAATGCCCGGCCGCCTGCTTAACGTCTATGCCCATCCCTCCGGCGGCGGTAAATATCTGGCGGTCATGCAGTTCAAGAAGGCGTCGCTGAACGACGAAGGGCGACAGCGTCAGGCTGCGCTGCTGGCGTTTGCCGCCTTCGGCGAATTGAAACACGTCATTCTGGTTGATGAAGACGTCGATATTTTCGATACCGATGATGTGCTGTGGGCGATGCAGACGCGCTATCAGGGCGATGTCAGCACCGTGTTTATTCCGGGCGTACGCTGTCATCCGCTCGACCCGTCGCAAACGCCGGATTTCAATCCGCTGCTGCAAGACACCGGTATTTCGTGCAAAACCATTTTCGATTGCACGGTGCCTTTCAAACTCAAGGAGCATTTCACGCGTTCGCAGTTCAAGGAGGTCGACGTGAAGCGCTTTGTGCCTGATTACCAACCCTGACAGACACGTGGCGGGCGGGCGTTTTTTGACCTCATCCGCAGGCACTCGTCTATGGTTAACTATTATCACCGGGAGAACGTTAATGAAAAAATCAGCCAATAAACTCTTTATCAATACCGTATGTTTAAGCGGCTCCACGCAAGACAAGCTGCGCGCCGCCCATGCCGCCGGATTTGATCAGGTTGAACTCTGGCGTCAGGACGTCGAGTCAACCGACGGCGATTGCGCGGGAATAAAGGATTTACTGCAAACCCTGCCGGTTGCGCTGACTGACTATCAGGTCTTGCTGGACTTCGATGGCGCGCCCGACAGCCTGCGCGAAGAAAAACGTCAGGAAGCCATCCAGATGCTGGATACGGCGGTCAAGCTTGGCGCAACAACCGTGTTGACACCTGCCTGCACGCACAAGGCGTGTGTCAAAGAGCGCGTCGAAGAAGATATGCGCTGGCTGGTGCAGCAGGCGGCCCGGCGCGGGCTGCGTATTGCCTATGAAGGCATGGCCTGGAGCACGGCCGTCAATAACACCGCCGAGGCGTGGCAACTGGTTAAGCGCATCGATGCGCCCAACCTCGGACTGGTCGTCGATGCGTTTCATATCTTCGTGCGCCAGCGCACGGTGAAAGATCTCGACGGCATCCCGATGGAAAAAATCTTTCTGGTGCAGTTATCCGATCTGGCCGAAACGCCTTCCGCCGATCATCTGGTCGATACGGCACGACACAGTCGTCTGCTGCCGGGCGAAGGGACATTCCCGCTGGATACATTGATAACGCATCTGGAAGAGCAGGGTTACACCGGGCCGATTGGATTGGAAGTATTCAACGATACGCTTAAAAAGCAGGACGCCACCGAGGTTGCCCGTAAAGCCATGCAGGCGCTCAAAGCCGTCTGTTACCGCGACGAACCTCAGTATTCGCTGTAAGCCGTCCGTTTTCATGAATAAGGAGGGAATCCATGATTGAGACATTGCATGTCAAAGGCATCACTATCGGCGAGGGCCGACCCAAGCTTATCGTACCGATTTCCGAAAGCCTGCAATCGAAGGTGTTGGACAAGGCCCGCGAACTGTCTGCCGTCAACGAGGTGGATGTGGTCGAACTGCGTCTCGATCCGCTGGACAGCGTAGCAGACACGTCGGCCATCGCCCGTCTGAGCCGTCAGGTGTATGACATCGTTGGGCGAAAGGCGCTGCTGGTGACTTTTCGCACCAAGCCCGAGGGCGGTAAGAAAGACATTGCAGATGCCGATTATTGCGCGCTGTATCAGGAAATTCTGACTCACGGCAAACTGGACTTGCTTGATATCGAGATGTTCCGCAATGAAGTGCTGGTGCACAAATTGGTGGCGCATGCGCATGAGATTGGCGTGGGCATTGTGATGTCGAGCCATGACTTCGAAAAGACGCCGCCACAGGAAGAGATGATTCGCCGCCTGCGTTTGCAGCAGGAGAAAGGCGCGGACGTGCTCAAGATAGCCGCGTCGCCGAAAGATGCGGGCGATGTGCTGACATTGATGAACGCGACCTGGGAAATGTACAGCAAGTACGCCCGCAAGCCGCTGCTGACGATGGCGATGGGCGGAACCGGCGTGGTATCGCGCCTGTCGGGAGAGTTAACGGGTTCCGCAATGGCGTTTGGCATGGTCGGCAAGTCTTCTGCGCCGGGTCAGATTGATGCCCAGGATCTGCACCGCGTCTTGGATATCATTCATCAGGCCGGCGCATCCTGATTTAAGAAACGACGACCTTTATATTTATCCAGTATTCAGAAAATTATTTCTAATTAATTAACGGTAAAAAAATCCCCTTATTCTCGGCGAGATAAGGGGATGCCAACGTGGCCAACACCAGGGAATCGAATAATCTTTCACTGTGCTTAAGTATAGGGTGTATTTTTATGTGAGCCAATTATTATGCCGGTTAATTAGGTGGAGTTAAACATTAATAAATAAAGTTTTGATATATTCCCCGCGAGTTATCCTCGCCCGCCAAATAGCTTTTTTATTCCAAGAATGATATTTAATGCCAAGTTAATGATTTTGATTACAATAAGAACGAGCGTAATAGACATCATTCCGATTTCTCCTTTTATCCTTTATATCATCTGTAAGTTTAAAAAATATTACGATGTAAATCCGAGCGTATTGATAGATTCTAAATAAGAATGATTTAGCTGTTTTTTATTCACTAGGGCAATCAATATGGGCATGTTACCTGTCCTTAGGTATAGGTTATATAAGAACGGCGAATTTCGGTTATAGACGATTCGTCCTCCGCGCAGGGAAATCCTCAGTTAAGTTAAGGGTATTCTAACTAAGCAGGCCACGCTGGCATGCCCGTGCTGAAAGCCTCGTCGGCTCTGCAATGCAGCGTAATTTTCTTTCAGGCCGACTTGTTAAATTCTGGTTAATTCCTTCATCTTTAAAAAACGATGCTTTTTCAAGCGTAATTTCAGGCGCATAGCGAAAATAAATTGTGATCATCATCACGCTTTAGTGATAAAGATCGTCCACAAAAAAGTGACATTGATCACAATTATTTCACCTTTCTGACGGCTTTTAGCGCGATGTGCTTAAGTTACAGGACTTTTATGTGATGGATATCACTAAAAGTAGAGGGGGAGAGGGGGTAAAGCAGTGATCGCAATCACGTGTCCGGCCCTGTCTACGCGCGGTCATAACGACGTGCTAGAGTTCGCCTTGCAGACAGCAATTCGACGGGATCCCGCAGTTGTGGGTATTGATACCGTCCCAATAATTATCACGTATAACGCGCTCTTATTGTTAGCGCGTATCAATAGGGGTGTGTTTTATGTTTTCACCAGACGTAAAGGTTAAGGTTCAAAACTTTGGCCGCTTCCTGAGTAACATGGTAATGCCTAATATTGGGGCATTTATCGCCTGGGGTATCATCACCGCGCTGTTCATCCCGACTGGCTGGATCCCGAATGCCACGCTCGCCAAACTCGTCGGCCCGATGATCACCTACCTGCTGCCCTTGCTGATAGGTTTCACCGGGGGTCGTCTGGTCGGTGGCGATCGCGGCGGCGTGGTCGGTGCCATCACAACCATGGGCGTGATTGTCGGTGCCGATATGCCGATGTTCCTCGGCGCCATGATTGCCGGTCCGCTGGGCGGCTGGTGCATCAAGCACTTCGACCGCTGGGTAGACGGTAAAATCAAAAGCGGCTTCGAGATGCTGGTCAACAACTTCTCTGCCGGTATCATCGGCATGCTGCTGGCTATCCTCTCTTTCCTGGCTATCGGTCCGCTGGTTGAAGCCCTGTCCAAGGTGCTAGCGGCAGGCGTGCACATTATGGTTATCCATAACCTGTTGCCGCTGGCCTCTATCTTTGTCGAACCGGCGAAGATCCTGTTCCTGAACAACGCCATCAACCACGGTATCTTCTCGCCGCTGGGTATTCAGCAGGCCAACGAAGTGGGTAAATCCATCTTCTTCCTGATTGAAGCCAACCCGGGTCCGGGGATGGGTGTGCTGATTGCCTATATGGTGTTTGGTCGCGGTAGCGCCAAGCAGTCTGCGGGCGGTGCGGCCATCATTCACTTCCTTGGCGGTATTCACGAAATCTATTTCCCTTACGTGCTGATGAACCCGCGCCTGCTGCTGGCGGTTATTCTTGGCGGTATGACCGGCGTGTTCACGCTGACGCTTCTGAACGGCGGCCTGGTGTCTCCGGCTTCTCCGGGGTCTATCATCGCCGTGCTGGCCATGACACCTAAAGGTACCTACTTCGCCAACATCGCGGCTATCGTGGCGGCCTTCCTGGTGTCGTTCGTGGTTTCTTCCATCCTGCTGAAAAGCTCCAAGGTGCGTGAAGGCGATGAGCTGGAAGAAGCGACCCGTCGCGTGCAGGACATGAAAGCGCAGTCCAAGGGCGGCAAACCTGTTGCAGGCGCGGCAGCGACCGGTGTAGCGGGCGACCTGTCTACCGTGCGTAAAATTATCGTAGCCTGTGACGCCGGTATGGGGTCAAGTGCGATGGGGGCGGGCGTGCTGCGCAAGAAAGTGCAGGATGCCAAGCTGAGCAATATTTCCGTCACCAACATGGCTATCAACAACCTGCCGGACGACGTCGATCTGGTCATTACCCACCGTGATCTGACCGAACGCGCCATGCGCCAGGTGCCGCACGCGCAGCATATTTCACTGACCAACTTCCTCGACAGCGGCCTGTATACCGACCTGGTAACCCGTCTGGCCGAGGTGAACAAAACCAGCGAATACAAGGAAAAGGTCAACACGACCCTGAGCGACAGCGTGGTGGCGGATGCCGACAACAGCAACCTGTTCCGCATGAGCCCTGAAAATATCTTCCTGAACCTGACGGCAGCCAATAAAGAACAGGCTATCCGCTTTGCCGGCGAGCAGTTGGTGAAAGGCGGTTACGTGCAGGCAGAATACGTCGAGGCCATGCTGGCGCGCGAGCAGCTGACGTCAACTTATCTGGGTGAGTCGATTGCTGTGCCGCACGGCACCATCGAAGCGAAAGATCGGGTGCTGAAAACCGGCATCGTGTTCTGCCAGTATCCGGCGGGCATTCGCTGGGGCGACGACGAAGACGACTCTGCCCGTCTGGTTATCGGTATTGCGGCGCGTAATAACGAGCACATCAACGTGATAACCAAGCTGACCACCGCGCTCGACGAAGAGGGCGTTATCGATCGTCTGGCAACGACACACAGTGTGGAAGAAGTGTTGCAGATCATTCGCGGCTAACGGCAATTGTTCGATAATCTTCGGGTTATCGAATGCCACCATTCGAGAACGTCACTAACCGGGTCTGTCATTATCCACCAAGGGATAGCAGACCCGGTTGTTGATTCGAAGCCCAGAGCTTCCTGGTTCTTGTCACCATTTTAGGGAGTCATCATGAAAGCTTTACACTTTGGAGCCGGTAACATTGGCCGAGGTTTTATCGGCAAGCTGCTTGCCGATGCACAGGTCGAACTGACCTTCGCCGACGTCAGCCCGGTTCTGCTCGAGGCACTTAACAGCCGCAAAGGCTATGACGTTCACGTGGTGGGCGAACAGGCCACCGTCGAGCCGGTGAAGAATGTCAGCGCCGTCAACAGTGCGGGTCAGGACGCCATCAACCTTATCGCGCAGGTTGACCTGGTCACTACCGCCGTCGGCCCGACCATTCTGGAAAAAATCGCGCCGAACGTGGCGAAAGGTCTGGTTCTGCGCCATCAGCAGGGCAATGAAAGTCCATTGAACATCATCGCCTGCGAAAACATGGTGCGCGGCACCAGCCAGTTCAAGCAGCACGTCTTCAATGCCCTGCCGGAAGAGGAAAAGGCCTGGGTAGAGGCCCACGTCGGTTTCGTTGATTCCGCGGTTGACCGCATCGTGCCGCCCGCGGCGGCAGGCACCACCGATCCGCTGGAAGTCACCGTTGAAACCTTCTCCGAATGGATTGTCGACCAGACGCAGTTCAAAGGCCCGTTGCCGGATATCAAAGGTATGGAACTCACCGATAACCTGATGGCCTTCGTCGAGCGCAAACTGTTTACGCTAAATACCGGCCATGCCATTACCGCCTATCTGGGTCAGCAGGCCGGTCATGCAACTATTCGTGATGCCATTCTCGACCCGAAGGTGCGCGAAGTGGTAAAGGGCGCGATGGAAGAGAGCGGCGCGGTGCTTATCAAACGTTACGGTTTCGATGCAGAGAAACACGCGGCCTATATTCAGAAAATCCTTTCCCGTTTCGAAAACCCGTATCTGCACGACGATGTCGAGCGCGTGGGGCGTCAACCGCTGCGTAAACTCAGCGCGGGCGACCGTCTCGTCAAGCCGCTGCTCGGCACCGAAGAGTATGCGCTGCCTCATGACAATCTGGTCACAGGCATTGCAGCCGCGATGCGTTATCGCAGCGAGCAGGACCCGCAGGCGCAGGAGCTGGTGGAATTGCTGAATACCCTTGGGCCGAAAGCCGCGCTGGCGCAGATTTCCGGTCTGCCCGCCGACGGAGAAGTGGTCGCGCAGGCAGTCGACGTCTACGAAAAAATGCACTGATAACATTCTGGATACCTTTCCACCGTCACTCGCGTTGCGGCAGGGCAGCCGCAACGCAGGGACCACGGATTATGCCAACACCAGGTGAATAAAACCCTGTCAGAGAGAGCAATCTTTCATGATAGAGCCTATCAGGGATGACGCCGTGGGCGTTGAAAGACTCACTTAACATCGTGAATAGCGACCATGGAAAAAGCACAGGCGTTCGAGAATCGGGTATTGGAAAAGCTGAATGCGGGTAAAACCGTGCGCAGCTTTCTGATAACGACCGTCGAACTTTTGGCCGAAGCGCTGGATATTCTAGTGATTGAGGTCTTTCGTAAAGATGATTACGCGGTGAAATATGCCGTAGAACCTCTGCTGACCGGTAACGGGCCGCTGGGGGATTTATCCGTTCGTTTAAAATTGATTTATGCGCTGGGCGTCATCAGCCGCAATGAATACGAAGACGCCGAGCTGCTGATGGCCCTACGGGAGGAGTTGAACCACGATGCCAGCGAGTATCGCTTCACCGATGACGAAATCCTCGGGCCTTTCGGCGAACTGCACTGCGTGGCATTGCTGCCGCCTGCGCCCACTTTCCTGAAGCCGGGCGAGGCGGATGACGCAATGATTGCCATGCAGCGGCAGCGTTATCAGCAGATTGTCCGTTCCACCATGGTGCTTTCCGTCACCGGGCTGATTGCCCACATCAGCAATCAGCAACCTTCCCGCCTTTCGCCGGTAAAACGTTAAGCCGCGCGCCAGATTTTACGCCAGCCCAGCAGACAGACCAGTGACACCGCCATTGTGGTGAAATAGATTTTCGACGCCGGGAAATTATCGACCTGCATGACCGCATCATCAAGAATGCCTTCCTTGAAACCGCGACTGTAAAGCGCCGTGAAAATAAACAGGAAAAGCGCATTAACAATCAGCGATAAAGCCTGAAAGGTGCTTTCTCTTTTATAGGTGAGCGTCTTGACTTTATCGAACAGGAAATAAGAGACCATAAAGTAAATCACATACTCTACCGCGAGTGTCACCGGTAAAATAATAAAGGCATGTAAATCGGCAATGGCTCCTCGGTGATCGCCCAAATATTGAGACACTAATAAATCCAGCGAAAAATAGCCGAATAAAGCGAATACAAACGAAAATCCTACAAGAAAATATGCCTTGATCATTTCCAGTCTCTAAAATTTAGCAACTTATTCGCGGGCCATGTCCGACCCCGAATAAAAGGGGTTTTAAAGTACTAAAAATCGAGGGGGCATTCAATGAACAGCGACGCTTTTTAGCTCGTCGATGATAAGCCACAGTGCGGTTATCGCCATTAACGCGGCCATCACGGTATTAAACGCCTTTAGCTTCCACTCTACCTGCAGCGCCTTGCGCAATCTGTCGCCCATCATCACCCAGACCAGAACACACGGGAAATTCAACACGGCAAAACCGAGACAGTTCGCCAACGTGTGGTGCAGCATATTGCCTTCCGGCGGCGTAAACAGAATGGCGACGTTGGTTGCCATCAGCCAGGCTTTGGGATTGACCGCCTGAAACAGGGCACCGTTTATCATCCGCATGGGTTGTTGCTCGGCGCGGTTTTGCGGCGTTGAGGAGCGAAATATTTTCCACGACAGCCACAGCAGATAACTACAGCCCATGATGGCCATCGGCAGGCGAATGACCGTCATCCAGCTCAGCAACACCGCCAGCAGCGAGGTGGTCAGCGCGCATTGCAGCGCACAGCCCAGCGTGATGCCGAGCGTCATCGGCAGCGTTCTGCGCAGCCCGAAATTCACGCCCGACGAGGCCAGCAACAGATTGTTGGGGCCAGGCGTTATCGACATTACGGTCACGTAACTTACAAAAGCGGTATCCAGCATCGGGTCTTCCTTATGGCTATGCACACGGCGGCGGCAGTTATTGTGTGAGTAGCATAAGACGATTGGAGATATGGTTACAGAACCAGATCTAGGCTATTGTTAGGGTTACAGTCGCGTAAATTTTAAACTGTAACCCCCTATTTTACCGGAATTGACACCATGACCGATGTTCTGACGCATGTCGTTGACCCTGCGCCCGCCGAGGCGAGTGAAACGCGCTACCACCAGCTGGCGGACCAGCTCGCCGCCGCCATCAGCCTTGGCACATTGCTGCCGGGCAGCCGATTACCGTCCGTCAGGCGCTGCGCCGAAATGCATCAGGTCAGTATCAACACGGTGGTGGCGGCTTATCGGCGTCTTGAGGATCGCGGGTTGATTGAAGCAAGGCCGCAGTCCGGATTCTATGTCAGCAACGCGCTGCCCGTACTCGAAAGCCGTGTCGAGGTGCACTCTACCGCCGCCGAACCCGCCGATGAAGTGCTGGCGCTTATCGATACTGTTTTTGCCGCGCAGATTAATCCCGAGTACACCAACATCTCGCTGGCGTGCCCGCAAGCCAATGATTTTTATCCCGGCAGTAAGCTCGGCCGCATTATGTCGTCGCTCCTGCGCCATCAGCCGCAGCTGATTGGCCGATACGCGCTGCCGCCCGGCAACCTGCATTTGCGCCAGCAGATAGCGCGCCGCAGCATGACGTTGGGCATGATGCTGGAACCTGCCGATATCACGCTGACCCACGGATGTATGGAGGCGCTTCAGCTTGCCCTGCGCGTTACGACGCAACCCGGTGACAGCGTGGGGCTTGAAACGCCGACCTATTTTTATCTGCTGCCGCTGCTTGCGAGCCTCGGATTGAAGGCCATTGAAATCCCGACCGACCCAAAGGAGGGGCTTTCACTCGATGCGCTGGAGCTGATGCTTAACGAAAAGCGCCTAAATGCGGTGATTGCGATGCCAACGGCGCAGAATCCTATGGGATTTACGATGCCGCTCGCGGCCAAGAAAAGGTTGGCGAGGCTGATGAACGATCATCAGGTGCCGCTGATTGAAGACGGACTGTATGCTGAAATTCAGTTTGGTGCGACGCTTTCGCCGGCGGTAAAAGCGTTCGACAAAAACGGATGGGTGCTGTTTTGCACAAGCTTTACCAAGACGCTGGCGCCCGATTTTCGCATTGGCTGGATTGCCGGAGGTCGTTTTGCCGAAAAGCTGCGCCGCTTGAAAGCGGTGTCGTCGATGGCCGAATCTTCACTGTTGTCCGAAACGCTGGCGGTGTTTCTAGAGTCGGGCGGTTTTGACCATCATCTGCGCGTATTAAGACGCCGCTATGCGGCGCAGGTCGATGAGGCGAAATCGCTGATTATGCGCTATTTTCCCCAAGGGACACGGGCGACGCAACCGCAGGGCGGTTTCGTATTCTGGGTGGATTTTCCGCCGGGTGTCGATACGGTCGAGCTTTTCGAACAGCTGTTGCAGGAAAAAATCAGCATGACGCCCGGCACACTCTATTCGCCGAGTGGCCGCTACCGCAACGCGCTGCGGCTTTCCTGCTGTTATCCGTTCAATGCGCGCTATACCGAGGCGCTGGCACGAGTAGGGCGCAGGGCCTGCGAGATGAGCGGATTACCGCCCGGCATCGTGCAGGCTGCCGAATAGACGACTTCCTGTTACACTATACCTGTTACACTACAGGTTGAATTCCATCTTCGCTATCCTGCCCCGCAATCTCGCGGCGCCTGATGGCATACGGGTTATCGAAATGATCGAGAAAGAAAAAGCAGAAATCAAGCGCCTGAGCGACATGCTGGACGCCCTGAACCACAAAGATGCTACCGTTATTCAGCAAGGCGTGTCCGAGCTGATTGACCAGCATATGAAAGAAAAAGAGAAACTGGCGGCCGAAATCGAGCGCCTGCGCGGTGTGCGTGAAGTGAAGCTGAGCGCGGAAGCTCAAAAGCTGGCGAAACTGCCTTACAGCCGTGAAATCACCAAGAAAGAGCAGGCAGATATGGGAACGCTGAAGAAAGCCGTTCGCGGTATCATCGTCGTGCACCCAATGACTGCGCTTGGCCGTGAAATGGGTCTGAAAGCGGTCACCGGCTATGCGAAAAAGGCGTTCTAAAAAAATTTTTTAGCACCCTGTCTGCCCTATAAAAAAAACCGACGAAGCAAGCTCCGTCGGTTTTTTTGCGTTCAGGGTCAGGCCGAAACCTGACCACGAGCGGCTTGCGCCTGATAAAACCGGGCGTCTTAGGCTTTTGCGAAGTTCTCTGCCGCCACGTCCCAGTTTACAACGTCCCAGAAGGCTTTGATGTAATCAGGGCGTTTGTTCTGATATTTCAGGTAGTAAGCGTGTTCCCACACGTCCAGACCCACGATTGGGGTACCAGATGCGCCAGAAATCGCTTCGCCTAGCAGCGGGCTGTCCTGGTTAGCGGTAGACACAACGGCCAGCTTGCCGTCTTTCTTGACCAGCCACGCCCAGCCTGAACCGAAACGCGTTGCAGCAGCTTTCTCGAAGGTTTCCTTGAAAGCATCAACGCTTCCGAAGTCACGTTCGATAGCGGCTTTCAGATCGCCCTGAAGGGTGGTGCCTTTTTTCAGGCCTTTCCAGAAGAAGCTGTGGTTGGCGTGACCGCCTGCGTTGTTACGCAGTACAGTTTTCTTGTCGGCAGGCACTTTATCGAAGTTGACCAGCAGCTCTTCAACAGGCAGCGCAGCCAGTTCAGGCAGGCTTTCCAGCGCCGCATTGGCGTTGTTGACATAAGTCTGGTGATGTTTGGTGTGATGGATTTCCATCGTTTCTTTGTCGAAATGCGGCTCAAGAGCGTCGTAGGCGTAAGGCAGGGATGGTAGTGAATAACTCATGTTCATCAGCTCCATTTTAGTTGGGCGGTGCAGATTAGGGTGAGCACCGCGTAATCAGTCGGATCATTATAGTTAATAAATTGATATTGAAAATGATTATCTATGCTCTGCACTTTGTGTGGGTATTCGCCAGGCCGCGTAATCCGTGGCTTAGAGCGACAAGGACTAACCAATGGCAAAATCCGTCTAACCGGCTTTCGGCGCATTTTAGGAATCGCCCTGTAAAAGGCGTTGGCGAATAAGGCCGTTAGTCGATTAATCGCTGCGGATGCGTATAGAGGGTGGCGCGACCCGGTTTGCTGAAACCGACCAGCGTCAGGTTGCAGCGCTCGGCGACATCCACAGCAAGCGAGGTCGCCGCAGACACGGCAAACAGGATTTCGATGCCGCACATGGCCGTTTTCTGCACCATTTCATAGCTCGCCCGGCTCGACACCAGCGCCGCGCCTGCCTGCCAGCCTGCTTGCCGAGCTTTGATCCCGAGCATTTTATCCAGCGCGACATGACGCCCGACATCTTCGCAACCGCCCAGCAACTGACCTTTCGGATCAATCCAGGCGGCGGCGTGTGTACATCCGGTTTCCTGGCCAATCGGCTGCACGGAGGTCAACTGGCGCAGCGCATTATCCAGATTGGAAAGTGAAAACGTCTGGGTAAAAGGCAGCGGTGCCAGAGGACGAAACAGGTCGCCCAGCTGTTCGATTCCGCAGACTCCGCAACCGGTACGGCCCGCCATCGCGCGACGTCGTTCTTTTAATCCAGCGAAACGACGGCTCGATAGCTCGATATTAACCTCTATACCGTTACAGTTGGGTGTCACCTCCAGCCCAAAAATATCCCTCACCGATTCGATAATGCCTTCGGACAAGGAAAACCCCACGGCAAACGCCTCGAGGTCTTTCGGCGAGGCCATCATCACCACGTGCGAAATACCGTTGTAAACCAGCGCGACGGGGACTTCTTCCGCCACCCAGTCCGGCTGGCTGACGGCCAGATTTCGGCGCTGCACGACGAGACGCTGCTCGAGACCAGGCTGTTTTTGCTGCTCGGCAGAGGCGGGATTCAGAGGAGTATTCAAGGCGATTTCCGTTTGGCAATTAAATCGGGACACACTGGGAACAGGGTAGACCTAACCCCGCCGAAATTGAATCTCAATCTGTGCCAAAGGCTGGTAAAAAGCGGCCCGAGTGCTAGTTTTATAGAGGGTAAACGGCTATTTCTCGGTTTTCTCCGGACTTTGATAAGGAGGGTTTAATGAAGTTAATCGGAAGCTATACCAGTCCTTATGTGCGAAAAATTTCGGTGATGCTGATTGAAAAGGGCATCCCGTTCGAGTTCGTCAATGACCCTCCTTCGGCGGAAGGCAGCAAGGTCACGGATTTTAATCCGCTCGGCAAGGTGCCGGCGCTGGTGACCGATGAAGGCGAAGTTTTCTATGATTCGCCCATCATCGTGCAATATCTCGAACTGCTCGGCACATCACCCACCTTTCTGCCGTGGGAACCGCTGGACGCGCTGCGGGTCAAGCAGGTTGAGGCGCTGGCTGACGGCGTCACCGATGCAGCCGTGGCGCTGGTGCTGGAAAATCGCCGCGAGGCGTCGCAAAGAAATGAAGAGTGGATTATCAATCAGCGTGGCAAAGTGCTGCGCGGGCTGGACAAGCTGGAGCATTATGCCAAAGAGCGGCAGTGGCTGAACGGCGAGGGACTCAACGTGGCCGATATCAGCGTGGCCTGCACGCTCGGTTATCTTAATTTTCGTCGTATCGCGCCGGGCTGGTGCGTGGAGCGCCCGACGCTTATCAAACTGGTCGAGCGGCTTTTTCAGCGCGAAAGTTTTGCCCGCACCACGCCTCCGTGAATCCGCGTTTTACACCACCGCGCCATCAATCATCGGCTTTCGCTGGCGGATAAACACCGCGACCAGCGAAAGCCACAGCAGACCACTGACTAGATTAAAGCCGTTGAACAGGGCGCTGCCGCCGCTCAGATAGGCGACTTTCGCCAACTCGATACCCAGCGTAAACACCAGCATGCTTATCATGCCCATTGCCGCAGACACCGTACCTTTACTCATCTCGCTCGAAAACAGCGTGAGGCGATACAGACCGGCGTTGGCGACCCCGATGCCGAACGCATAGAGGCTGAGTCCGGCGGTCATCCACAAATAGGCGTGACCCGCCAGAAGCGTGGCGAGGGCGGCGATAAACAGGCCCGCGACCATCGGTACTGCGCCCAGCTTGATCAACTGCTCGACACTGCGTTTGCCCGTCAGTTTGGCGAGCGTAAGGTTGCCGACAATCAGTGCGCCAAAGACCGGGACCTGCAACAGCCCGTACTCCAGCGCCGACAGGCCTTCGCCGCGGATAAGAATGACCGGCGACTGCGCAATCCATGCCAGCAGCGGCAAGCTGGCAAAACCGATAGCCAGAGAGCCGCACAGAAACGGACGATTTTTCAAGACGATTTTATAGTCGACCAGCAGCCCTTTTACCGACAAAGGCTCGCCGATGCGCGAGGCCGTTTCGGGCATGGCCTTATGCAAGCCCCAGAACGCAATGCTCGCCAGCACGGCGAAAATCACGAACATCAACTGCCACGGCGTATATTCAATCATCGCTGCACCCGCCAAGGGGCCGAGCAGCGGCGCGGCCAGTGCCACATTTGCCATCAGCGCCGTAATGCGAATGCACACCGACTCTTCAAAGGATTCCTGTATCGTGGCGTAACCGACCGCGCCGATAAAGCACAGGCTAATCCCCTGGAAGAAGCGGATAACCATAAACTGTTCTATGGTTTGGGCAAATAAAATCGCCAGACAACTGATGACAAAGAAGCCGACACCCGCGAGCATGACGGGACGACGCCCGCGACGGTCCGACAACGGGCCGAGCAGCCATTGCAGGAACATGCCGCCCGCGAGATAGGCAGTCATGGAGGTAGGAACCCAGTCTTCACTGGCGTTGAAATTGGCGACTACCGCCAGCATGCCCGGTTGAATCATATCGTTGGCGATATAGGTCGCAAATTCAAACAGCACCAGACACAGAGGGAACAACAGGGCCCGCCGACTCAGGAGCGACGCAGTATTCGGGGAGTTAAGCATAATCACTTCACAAAAAAAAGCTAATTAACTGATAATTAGCAGGAAAATAGGGACTGCTCGGACAGGACGGACTAGCGGAGTCAGTAATGGCAGATATTTTGCCGATAATTTGAGCAAATGGCAACGATCTTTCTGCCGCTGAGCACATAATGAGAGTAACAGTTTACCCTGTTAGCCCGTAAATAGTCGATTAAACTGCCGGAACCAGGTAATAAGTTTAAAAATAGTTAAGGATTAAGCCCGAAATGAGCCAAAAAATAGGCTGGATAGATAATCTGCGCGGTATCGCCTGCATGATGGTCGTCCTGATCCATGCCACCAGTTTTCACGTGGTAAATTTCAGCGCAATCGATAACGTTTCGTGGTGGCCGGCAAATCTGCTCGATTCCGCTTCACGCGCATCCGTACCGGTGTTTTTCATGATTTCCGGCTTTCTGTTCTGGGGAGAAAAAAGCGCCCGTCCACGCCATTTGCTGCGCATCGGGCTGTGCCTGCTATTTTATAGCGCCGTCTCGCTAACCTATATCATTTTGATGACAAAAATAGGTTTTTGGCCTTCACTGCGACAGATTCTTCATAAACCGGTGTTTTATCATCTTTGGTTCTTCTACGCGATTGGGCTGATTTATCTGCTTTCGCCCTTTATTCATGTCAAACCCGTATCGGGAAAGATGCTGTTCGCCGTTGCCGCCGTGCTGGGCGTGCTGGCCAATCCTCAGCTTCCTGCCGTCAGTTGGCACAAAATCAGCCTGCTGCCTGTGAATCTGTATATCAGCGGCGATGCCTTTTATTATGTGCTGTATGCGCTGATGGGGCGCGCGCTGGGCTGCATGGCTCTCGAGAAACAATGGCAGGGTAGAGTGGCAGGGTTGGTGTTTGTCGCCAGTACGCTGTTAATTGCCGTTGGCACGCAGCGGCAATCGCTGAGTAATCAAAACTTTGCCGAGACGTTTTATACCTATTGCAGTCCGCTGGTGTTTATTTCGGCCCTGTCGCTGTTTATCTGGGCAAAACAGCATCTGGCGAAACACAGTCTGCGGGGATTGGCGCTGATATCGCGGCATTCACTGGCGATTTATGGCCTGCATGCGCTGATCATTATCGGGATACGCGGTCGGCATCTTGATTTTCCTGCCTACCCGCTGCTCAACATCGCTTTCCTGTTTGTCTGCGGGCTGGGCGGCGGCTTGCTGCTGGCAGTGCTTATCGGCAAAATCGACCGGCGGCATTGGGTCAGTTAATAGATGAAGCGCGGTTATTCCTGCCAGCGCAGTTGCGCCCGTCGAAGTTGGCGGCCAGAGGAAAATCCGGCGGCCAACGCGGCTTTCTCCACGCCAAGTCCTTGCTGCATTCGCTGGCGAGCCACCGCGATGCGCAATTGCTCGTGATAATCGCGCACGCTGATGCCGAGATATTGCCGAAACAGTCGCGTCAGATGGCGGCTGCTGATATGCGCCTTTGCGGCAACGTCTTCGACCTGCCAGGCGGTTTCGGGATCGGCGGAAATAACGTTCTGCGCCCGATGGACCGCCGGATGCAGGTGATTTCGATGTTGCAGCCACGGCGAAAGCTGCGGGTCTTCGCCGCCGCGACGGAAATAGACCACCATTTCGCGGGCGACATCCAGCGCTGCCTGCGGGCCGAGATGTTGCGCAACAAGGTACAGCGCCAAATCAATACCCGCCGTAATGCCGGCGCTGGTCAGCACGTGGCGGTCTTCGACAAAGATGCGATTGTCCTTGACCAGTGCCGCGGGCACACGTTCGCGCAGTCGCGGGATAACCTCGTGATGCGAGGTGCACTGGTAACCGTCGAGCAGACCCGCCATGCCCGCCAGCAGACTGCCGGAACAGATACAGACCAGCTGCAACGTCCCCTGTTCGATACGGCCTTTTAAGGTTGTTAACCAGTCGCGGGCAAGCCTTGCGGGTTCGGTATCAAACTGGATTTCGGAGTTATCGACGCCCGGCACGACGACGATGCTGTGAGCGGGTAAAGTCGAAGGCAAAGGCTGAAGACGGCTGACCACCAGACCGGTTGTCAGCTCAACCTCATTCAGCGGACTGATATAATGTGTCCTGAACTGCCCGCTGAGGCGCAAGGTTTCGGCCGGACCGGTCAGGTCCAGCGCCAACGCGCCCGGCAGAGTGACAAAATACACATCGCGCTGCATAAATATCCTTACCTGGCGGATTCTAGAGGTGATTACGGGCGCGGTAGTCCAGTTCTTCCAGCGCGCCGTCGACGTCGGTAACGTTGGCAAAGCGGTCCGCCAGCACCAATTCGGTATGACGTTTAATCTCGTCGCTGCCAAAGGTTTTGCCCGAGGCATGGGTCATCGGGAACGTCATCGTGGCTTCCGTCACGAACGTCACCTCGAAGCCGAGATCGGACGCCACGCGCGTCGTGGTTTCGCAGCATTGCTCCGTACGCAGCCCACTGATAATCAAGTGCTTGATGTTCTGCTCCTGCAACCAGAGGTCCAGACCCGACTCGGTCAGGGCATTATGCACGTGTTTATAAAAACGTGCCTGCGGCTCGTGATGCAGAAAGGACATAGGCGTTACCAGTCCGGATTCGCGGGAAAAAACGCCCTGACTGACATGGAAGATATCGACCAGTGGAACGCCACGGCTCTGGCAGCCGTCGATCAGTCGCGAAATGGCCTGCTTGAAGGCAGGAAAATCGTCCTCCTGCCAAAACGGTCTTTGCTCGAATGAACGCTGTACGTCGATTATCAATAGTGCGCTGGTAGTCATATTCGGCCCTCCTCTCTTTTAGATAACGCTATATTGCGCGCACCTTGAGCTGGGAAGAAGGCCAAAAACGGACATGATAGTGACGGCGGGGGACTAAAACACCAGCTGGACTTTCGAGGCTTTGGTTTTATCGGCGGCGAAGTTCAGCGCTTCTGTCAACGCATCCTGCGGATACTCCGCAGAAAGCAGTGGCATAGGGTCGATAACCTTGTCCGCCAACCATTCCACGGCCGTTACGAACTCTTCGGTGAAGCGGAAGCTGCCGACCCATTTAATCTCTTTGGCAATCAGCATCATCATCGGGAAGTCAGGAATGGCGCCGCCCATGCCAACCTGTACCAGCGTGCCTTTGGCGCGCGTGACTTCAAGGCAGCGACGAATCGAAGAAGGGTGGCCGGAGGCATCGAATGAAACATCAAAGTAGCCTTTCTGCTCGAGATAGGGCGCGAAATCACCCGTGGCGGCATGCAGCGTTTTGGTTGCGCCCATCGCCTCGGCAATCTCCAGACAGCGCTCGCTCAGGTCGGTACAGACCACTTCCGCAGCGCCTTTGGCTTTGGCGGCGGCGGCGATCAGGCTGCCGATGGGACCTACACCGGAGACAAACACGGTTTTGCCCTGCACATCGCCTGCCTGATTGACGGCATGAATCGCCACGGCCAGCGGTTCGGCAAATACCATCAGGCTGTCGCTTACGCCATTATCAAAGGGGATGCACTGTTCGCTGTCGACAATTTTAAATTGGGTAAATGCGCCGTTGATATGCGGGAAATACATGGCACTGCCGAAGAATTTCATGGTGGTGCACTGATTTTCTTCACCGGCCAGACAATATTTGCAGCTTTTACACGGTTTACTCGGGTTCAGCGCGACCTTCTGGCCGGGTTTCAGTGCAGCATTGTCGGATTGTTCGACGACGCCGACGACCTCGTGACCCAGCACCATAGCTTCGCGGACTTTGAAATCTCCGACTGCGCCATGTTCGTAATAGTGCAGGTCAGAGCCGCAGATCCCGCCGCGGGTAACTTTCACCAAGGTGCCTTCGCCCTGATAATCCAGTTGCTGGTCTACCACATCCACGTCTTTTTTCCCGGTCACTACGCAAGATTTTGTCTCGATTTTCATGTCATTTGCTCTTTGAATGGCGATTTATACACTCAGTTAAAAGGCTTTGCCCTCTTCAAAATGTGATCGCCATCACTAAACGACGTGTTACCGAATCCTGTTACCCATAACATGAAGGGCCTCAACCTTTTGAGACCCCGGTCGAAGTTCAAGGCTGAGGATGACTGATTTTTTCCTGATTTTTTTGTGAGGATTTGGGCGTAAAGCTGAGGATAAGATGAGTTATTACGCCGCCTATCAGTCCCCAGAAAGCAGAGCCGACGCCAAACAGCTGAATGCCGGAGGCGGTAATCAAAAAGGTGACTATCGCGGCATCGCGTTGGCTTTCTTCCGTCAGCGCACGATAAAGACTGCCCGAAATGGTGCCAAGCAGTGCCAGACCCGCAATGGTATGGATAAGCGGCGCAGGCAGGGCGGTGAAAAGGGTGCCGATAGAACCGCCGAGTACGCCGGCCAGTAAATAGAAGATGCCTGCCGCGACGGCTGCGGTATAGCGTTTGGCAGGGTCGGGATGCACCTCCTTGCCCATGCAAATGGCCGCCGTGATCGCCGCAATGCCGATGGAATAGACGCCAAACGGGGCTAAAAGCACTGTCACCAGTGCCGTCACCGCTATCAGCGGGGATACCGGAACCTTGTATCCCGAGGCGTGCAGCGTGGCGATGCCCGGCGCATTTTGCGAAGCCATGGTCACGATAAAGAACGGTAATCCGATGCCAATCAGGGTCGACCACGAGAAATGCGGCGCAATCAGCAGCGGCGCGGCAACGTGCAGGCTCTGACCGTGGAAGGCGATATTTCCCTGCATTGCCGCCACCGCCAATCCGATAGCCAAAGACAGGATCACCGCATAGCGGGCCAGAAAACGTTTTGCCAGCAGATAAACCAGACACATGCTTCCTGCCAGAGCCAGATTGCTTTGCAGCGAGGCGAAGGCATCCAGCCCGAAGCGCAGCAAAATTCCGCCCAGCATCGCCGCAGACAGTGCCTGCGGTATGTAGCGCATCATCCTGGCAAACAAACCGGTGATGCCGGCCAGAAAAATCAGCGCGTTGGCGAAAATAAATACGCCAATGGCGTCATTGATGGCGATCCCCGGCATGCTGGTGACCAGCAGTGCCGCGCCGGGCGTCGACCAGGCGGTCAGGATAGGCGTGCGGTAATAAAGAGACAGGCCCATGGTGGTAATGCCCATGCCGAAACCGAGCAGGGTAAACCAGCTGCCAATCTGCTCCAGACTCGCGCCTGCCGACTGATAGGCCTGAAACACAATGGCCGCCGCGCTGGTGTAACCGACGAGTACGGCCACGAATCCGGCGCTTATGGCGGAAAATGACCAATCCTGCCTGCTTGATTTTGAAAACATCGACTCCTGCCCCTTTTTTCCCCGCCTGCCAACGCGGAATCGTATTCTGATACGGATGAACGTACGTTATAGCGTACAACGTCAAACGAGAGTATCATCGTGCGTTATAACGTACAATCATTACCTCCGCCGCGAAACACGGCATGATTCAGCAAAACCCGGTAAGGAAAACGCCATGCAGGAGTTAACGCGACACATTGGTCATCAGCTTAAAACCTTGCGGGCCAGGCGCGGCTGGAGTCTGACTCAGGCTGCGCTTGAAACGGGCGTCAGCAAAGCGATGCTCGGGCAAATCGAACGCGGGGAATCCAGTCCGACGGTGGCGACCCTCTGGAAAATCGCCAGCGGATTTCAGGCCTCGTTTACCCAGTTCCTGCAGCCGCCCGAGGTGGGGGCGACGGGGCAGACCGCCAGTCCTGCCTCGGCCTTCGACAACAGGCATTCGGGAATGAGCGTCGTGTCGTTTTTCCCCTATGATCCCGAATTGAGAATGGACATGTTTGTGGTTGAACTAGAGCGCGAAGGCTACAGCGAGTCTTCACCTCATGCGGTCGGCGTCATCGAGCATATCATTGTTATCGAAGGAGAACTTGAGCTTACGGTAGATGGCGTACACCATCGGCTCTCTGCGGGTGAAGGTCTACGATTCGAGGCCGACTGCCCCCACGCCTATCGCAACGCCCACGGCGAACCGGTAAGATTTCACGATATCATTCATTATCCCGCCCCTGTCTAAAAGGGGTTGACGAATTATTGCCCTCTGTATGAAGGTAGACTGACTTTTATCGACATTTAAGGTGCACCGATGTCAGAGCAAGGCAAACCGGTTATTCGTCCGCTGACTTTTGCCGATCAGGCACAGTGGGAAGGGCTGTGGAAAGAGTACCTGGATTTTTATCAGACCACGTTGAATGACGCGATAGTCAAAACCACCTTTCAGCGTCTGGCCTCGGAAGAGTATGCCGCGATGTTTGGCTATGTGGCGGAGCAGGACGGCAAGTTGGTGGGCATCGTGAACTGTATCAATCACGACCATGGCTGGCGGCTCGAGCAGGTGGTTTATCTTCAGGATCTCTACGTTTCTTCGCAGGCGCGAAAGACGGGCGTAGGTCAGGCGCTTATCGAGGCGGTTTATCGCTATGCCGATGAAACGGGCAAGGGCAATGTCTACTGGATGACCCAGGAGAGTAATCAGACGGCGAGAAAGCTCTACGACAGAGTGGGCGTTCACACCGATTTTATCAAGTATCAGCGTTAATCGGCCGTCGCCGTTTTAATGGGAGAAATATAACAGGTGCTGAGTTCACTCACCTGATCTTCCTGCTGACTAATTTCATAGCCCTTTTCGTTAAGGATAACCGCGCTGTAAGGCACGCTGCTTATCTGTTTCACTACCGATTCCTGATAGCTTTTCAAGATGTTGGCCTTGGCCGCCGCCTGATTGGGCTGGTCGAGACCGGTAACCTGAATGAAGGTATCCCTGAACTCGTTGGAGAAAGACTCATTGTTAAGCCGACTGACGATGAGTGCATGAATATTCACGGTAATCTCGTTGCCGAGCAGGTAAATCAACACGGTTTGGTACACCAGTTCATCTTTGGATTTCTGCACCAGAAAGCCGTTTTCGATAACCTTCATGGCTTGTTCGTTCGGATACAGAATATCGCTCAGGCAAAGTGTCCGATCGCCAATCTGCATGCGATTGAATTTTTCCTTGATGGCATGTGCCGTGGCGGCAGAGGCGCTGGCGGTAAACAGCAGGGCAAGCAGCACCCATAATGTCGAAACACATCTCTTCATCGATCCTCCTGACGGGGAATACTCATGAACGCAGAGTTATTGATTAAAGAGTACGCCATGTTTCGACATTCAGGGCAGGGAATGCACAATCATTCTTTATCGGGAGAGTAAAACGCATTTACTCCTCAAGTCAGGGTATCGCGATGCGCCTGACGACAGGCTGCCCACGATGACTGCCCTGAGGGGAAAGTGCCCGAATCGAATGGGCACCTTATTGATTAACCGAGTCTTTTGCTGAGATAGAAACGCTGGTGGGTCGACTCGACTTCGGGCAGGCCACGAATATCGTCGATAAACTCTTCGAGGGTCATTTTGCACTCATACCCCAAACGCTCGTAAAACGGGCGCGCCTGAAAACTGAAAGTATCAACCAGCGCATAGCGGCATCCGCGGGCGATGGCCTCTTCTTCAGCCTGCCGAATCAACTGCGTGCCGCAGTCCTGACCGCGTAAAGATTCATCGACCCACAAGTATTTGATCATTAAATAATTACCGACCGTTTCGCCAATCAGTCCTCCGCTTTTTTTACCGTTTTCATCTTCGATAAATACGCCCAGTTCCTTGAACGAATTCTGCGGAATAAAGTGTTTATTGTAACCGCGCAGGCCATCTTTTACGGTTTCGATATCGTCGTGGGTTGGTGTTGCGGTAATACGGGTTTTCATCGTCCTTCCCTTGTGAACAGAGTAAAAATTCAGCGTGTGCCGAGGGGCGTGATGCTAACAAGGATATGACGAGCGTGAAAGGGGAGGTCACAGAAAAGCAGAAGGCCTGCGAGATAGGGTCGGAGATCTCGCAGGCCTTCTTCAAGCGAATAAAACAGGGTGTTCGGGACTTATTTGTACAGCACCGCGCTTGCGCTCATGCGGTTGTTACCAGTCACCGAGGTGATGCGGTAAGAAGAGGCACCTGCCTGTTTTGCCTGAGCGGCGACGTCGCTTTCAAGTGCATCAAGGTTGGTTGCGCCATGTGCGGTCACCACGCCAATTTTCTGCGCGCCGTCTTCAATCGGGCTTGCGGCCAGTGAAGCAAAAGAAGCCAGAGAAAGGGTCGCTGCTACTGCAAAATATTTGATGCTTTTCATGATGTCGTTCCTAAAGGTTTGAGTGAGTTTGAAAGGGGTTTGCCTTTCGATGAGAGAATAATAGGCCGAACGAAGAAGGATTAAAAACGGATTGATTTGAGGAAGTCATTCAAATTTATTGTGCAATATTTACGCGCTTTTACCTTACCGACCACAAATATTTACCCGACTGGAGGGCGCTATACATTGAACGCAAAAATCGCCTGAAAAATGTGCTTGTGGCTGATTTTGAGCGAGTTTCCATATCTCTGCTAAACTTGAACGCGAGTAACAGAAAAAAGTCTGGGGCGCTGCGTACGGACTGTTATGTAGAAAGGGAATGTAGGAAGGGAATTTTCTACTTTGGTCTGGCCGCTTGGCTGGACAACATTCACGGTAACACCAATGAATTAGGAGACGTCAAATGGGTATTTTATCCTGGATTATTTTTGGTCTGATTGCAGGTATTCTGGCTAAGTGGATCATGCCGGGTAAAGACGGTGGTGGCTTTATCCTGACCGTTATTCTAGGGGTGATTGGTGCCGTTGTCGGCGGTTACATCAGTACCTTCTTCGGCTTTGGTCGTGTAGACGGTTTCAACTTCGGCAGCTTCGTTGTCGCGGTTATCGGTGCCATTGTGGTGCTGTTTATCTACCGCAAAGTCCGTTCGTAGTAACGACAGGCTCGTCTCGAGCGAGCAAGCATGACAAAAAGCCGCGCAATGTCGCGGCTTTTTTGCGTTCTGGTAGCGTAAAAAAGAGCAGAGGTCGCCTTGTTTTAGGGTGGAACATGCCCGCGTAGATATCACTCCGGTCAATGTGTTTAATGAGAGTATTCGACCCTTAAACCCTTGATGCGGGTGATACGATGCCAAACAAATATGACCCTATTGTTAATTCCTCTCCCCCGCCCACACGTCAAACGACCCCCGTTTCCTTCAGGAAATTCCCGCCGTTGAAACGGGTGGGTTCTTCGGAGCTGGATGCAAAAAGTTCGCCTGAACCCGGTGCCAACAGCAATACAGACAGTCTGACGTCCGCGCTGGTTGATCATTACAGCAGCAAAACCTCAGATGCGGCATCAGGAAGAGGATTGCCGGGCGCAGGGGAAAACGCCAACCCAAAATCAGGGGCTTCGCTGGAGTGGCTGGAGCTTGCCATTCATCACAATACAAAAAATCTGATTGATATCATTCACAAGCTGAATCCGCCGATACAGAACTTTTATCAAACCTTTAAAACCTCCACGCAGGGTATTCTGGCCGAAGCCGAAAATAACGAGACGGCTCTAAAAGGGTTGAAAAACGAGAAAATGAGAGCGAAAGCGGCGCAGAATATGCGTTTCACCAGCAGAAAATTGAAAAATTATGCAGCGCATGCGGGTGCCGTTGTTGACGATGAGGGCGAGAGTTCCGCCGGCAAAGAGGGGTTCGTCAATCTGCCCGGAAGTCTGACCGTCAAAGGATTATTTTCGGGGGTAAAACTGGTCAGTGAAGCCATAAAGGACGATTTGGCCGAGTATTCTCCGGAAAAACTCGGCAAGGCCAAACGCTGGAATCCACAAATGAGCCTGGGGTATTACAAGGTGACGGACATGGAGAAGTTTATCGAAGGGATTAAAACGGCTTATCTCCAGACGGAAACCCAGATTGGCCTGCACCCCTATATTGAGAAAAGGATCCGGCAATACGTTAAAAACATGAATTTCATCCTGCCAAAAATGGCCGGGATTGCAGGCCTGCATGCCGAAGTTCAGGCGCTGAATTATATTGTTTCCCAGCCTTATGACGAAAACGCGACCCTGTCTGGAAGGGTGGCGAAGACCTATATCTATACGCAACGTCTGGTCGGCAAGATAAAGGGCGACTTCGAAGCCTGCAACAACTGTTCGGGGATCTTGAATGGGCTGGAAAATATCATGACCGGCAGAGTGGATGACCATGTCATGCTCAATCGTCGCAAATCGTTTTGATGACCCTTGCCTACCCTGCCACGGAACGCCGTGGCATCAACCCGTGTTTAAATCGCGACTAACCCGCGTACCCCTTCCACTTCCATCTCGCTGCCGGGACCGCGCTTGATAATATTGCCGCGCGACATGACCAGATAGCTGTCCGCCAGTTCTGCCGCGAAATCATAAAATTGCTCAACCAGCAAAATAGCCATATCTCCGCGTGACGCAAGCTGGCGGATAACCGCGCCTATTTCCTTGATGACCGACGGCTGAATCCCCTCTGTCGGCTCGTCGAGAATCAACAGGCTGGGTTTGCAGGCCAGCGCGCGACCAATCGCCAACTGCTGTTGCTGACCGCCCGACAGGTCGCCGCCCCGGCGATGTTTCATCTCCAGCAAAACCGGAAACAAGTGATAGATTTCATCCGGCACCGTTTTCGACGAACTACCCGAAAAGCGCGACAAGCCCATCAGCAGATTTTCTTCCACCGTAAGACGCGGAAAAATTTCGCGACCCTGCGGGACATAGGCAATGCCGGACTGCACCCGCTGATGCGGTTTTCGTCCGTTAATCACGGCGCCGTTCCAGCTGATAGTGCCGGATTTGGCAGGGATAAGTCCCATCAGGCATTTCAGCAGGGTGGTTTTGCCGACGCCGTTGCGCCCCAGCAGGCAGGTTACTTCGCCGATCTTTGCCTCGAAAGACAGCCCGCGCAGGATGTGACTGCCGCCGTAATACTGGTTCAACTCGTTAACCTGCAACATAATTTCTCTCCTTGCGACGCGGCCTAGCGGCCCAGATAGACTTCGATAACCTGCTCGTTGGCCTGCACGTCGCGCAGCGATCCTTCGGCCAGAACCTGTCCCTGATGCAGCACCGTTACATGGTCGGCGATGGTTTCCACAAAGCCCATATCATGCTCCACCACCATCAGGGAATGCTTGCCGGCCAGCGATTTAAACAACTCGGCGGTGTACTCGGTTTCCGCATCGGTCATGCCCGCGGCGGGTTCGTCGAGCAGCAGCAGATGCGGTTCCTGCACTAGCAACATGCCGATTTCGAGAAACTGTTTCTGGCCGTGCGACAGCATGCCCGCCATGCGATGACGTTCGCCCTGAAGACGAAGCGTCACCAGCATCTCGTCGATGCGGTCGCGCTGTTCGCTGTTCAGTTTGGCGCGCAGGCAGGCCCAGACCGATTTACGGGTTTTCTGCGCAATCTCGAGATTTTCAAACACCGTCAGCGCCTCAAATACCGTGGGTTTCTGGAATTTGCGACCAATACCCGACTGCGCAATGCGCACGGGATCCAGCCGCGTCAGGTCTATATTCTGGTCGTAGATAACCTGCCCCGACTTTGGCCGGGTTTTGCCGGTGATCACATCCATCAAGGTCGTTTTCCCCGCGCCATTAGGCCCGATTACGCAGCGCAGCTCGCCGACGCCGATGCGCAGCGACAGGTCGGTCAGCGCCTTGAAGCCGTCAAAACTGACATTGATTTTCTCCAGGGCAAGAATCGGGTCGGTCTGTTCGCGATGCTTGTCCGCCGGAAGAGGCTGAGTAAAGAGATCGCCCGTCGTGGTCATTGAATTCATTGCGATTTCCTCTTGCGCAGCAGGCCAATCACGCCATCGGGCAGGAACAGGGTGACGACGATAAACATGCCGCCAAGAATAAACTGCCAGTATTCGGGAATGGCGACGGTAAACCAGCTTTTCGCGCCGTTCACGATGCCTGCGCCAAGGATGGGACCAATCAAGGTGCCGCGTCCGCCCAGCGCGACCCAGATGGCGGCCTCGATGGAGTTGGTCGGCGACATCTCGCTCGGATTGATAATGCCGACCTGCGGCACATACAGCGCGCCCGCCAGTCCGCAGATCATGGCGGAAATCGTCCACACAAACAGCTTGAAGCCCTTGGGATCGTAACCGCAAAATATCAGCCGGTTTTCGGCGTCGCGAACCGCCGTCAAGACGCGACCATATTTGCTGCGCGCCAGCGCAAAGCCCAGCGCCAGACTCGCCACCAGCAACAGCACGGTGGTGATAAACAGCCCGACGCGCGTCGAGGTTGCCGTCACCTGAAAGCCGAGCAGGGTCGTAAAGCCGGTAAAGCCATTGTTGCCGCCAAAGCCGGTTTCATTGCGGAAAAACAGCAACATACCGGCGTAGGTCAGCGCCTGGGTCATAATGGAAAAATAGACCCCTTTAATTTTGGAACGGAACGCGAAATAACCGAAGACAAAGGCCAGCACGCCGGGCACCAGAATGATCAGGCACAGCGCCCAGGCAAAGTGCTGGGTTCCGGCCCAGAACCACGGCAGTTCATTCCACGAAAGAAACGACATAAAGTCCGGCAAACCACTGCCCGCCGCCTGTCTCATCAGGTACATGCCCATTGCGTATCCGCCCAGCGCGAAAAACAGGCCGTGGCCGAGCGACAGCAAACCGGCATAACCCCAGACAAGATCCAGTGCGATCGCGACGATCGCATAACAGAGGATTTTGCCGACCAGTGTCAGCGTATAGGTAGAAATCGCCAGCGGACTGGTCTGCGGCAGCAGCGCCAGAAACGGCATCACCAGCAGAATAATCAGGATCAGTGCGCCCAGACTTATCGCTACACGCGGCGCTTTTTGCACGCCCGTAATCGTTAAAGGTTGCGTCATCAATCAATCACCCTGCCTTTGAAGGCGAAGAGTCCCTGCGGACGTTTCTGAATAAACAGGATGATCAGCGCCAGTATCAGGATTTTGCCCAAGACAGCGCCGATTTCCGGCTCGAGGATTTTATTGACGATGCCGAGGCCGAAGGCGGCCACCACCGTTCCGGCGAGCTGGCCTACACCGCCCAGCACCACGACGAGGAAGGAGTCGATGATATAGCCCTGACCCAGTTCCGGTCCGACATTGCTGAGTTGCGACAGCGCGACGCCGCCCAGCCCGGCAATGCCCGAGCCGAGGCCGAACGCCAGCATGTCGACGCGCCCGGTCGGCACGCCGCAGCAGGCGGCCATTGCGCGGTTTTGCGTAACGGCGCGCACGTTCATTCCGAGGCGGGTTTTGTTCAAAAGCAGCCAGGTCAGCGCCAGCACCAGCAAGACAAAGATGATGACCGCGATGCGGTTGTACGGCAGCACCAGATTGGGCAGCAGTTGCACGCCTCCCGACAGCCAGTTCGGATTGGCGACCTCGACGTTCTGCGCGCCGAAAATCACCCTCACGCCCTGAATCAGAATCAGACTGATTCCCCAGGTGGCGAGCAGCGTTTCCAGCGGACGCCCATAAAGATGGCGAATCACCGAGCGCTCCAGCAGCATGCCGATACCGGCGGTAATAAAGAACGCCACCGGCAGCGCGACCAGCGGATAGAGCGCCAGCATGCCGGGCGCATAATGCTGGAACAGCGATTGCACCATGTAGGTCGAATAGGAGCCGAGCATCAGCATCTCGCCGTGGGCCATATTAATGACGCCGAGCAGGCCATAGGTGATGGCAAGACCCAGCGCCGCCAGCAGCAGAATCGAGCCGAGCGACAGGCCGGTAAAGGCCTGACCCAGCAGGTCACCTATCATCAGCCGATGTTGCACGGCTTTCAGGCTGGCGAGCGCGGCGGCGCGTACGTGGGGGTCCGCCTCGACTTTCGGGTCGGTCAAGGGCTGCAAATGCCCCTGCGTGTCCGGATCCGCCGATTCGCCGAGCAGTTCGACGGCGCGCAACCGCACCTGGGGATTCGGGTCGCTGAGCTGCAAATTGGCCAGCGCGATGCTCAAGGCAGCATGAACCACGTCATCCTGCTCCTGCGCCAGTCGGCGGGTCAGCAGCGGTAACTGGTCGGCCTGCGCCTCGCGTTGCAGGGATTTTGCGGCCTGCAGGCGAACGGCGCTGTCCTGGCTCACGAGTCGGTGCGCCGACAGAGCGTTGGCTATCAGATTCCGCAGCCGGTTGTTCAACCAGACTTTTTGGGTTTCGCCCTGGGGCGTTGCGGTGCCTTCCAGCGGCGTCAGGGTTTCACCCTGTTTGATAAAGGCGTGATGTGCCTCGTCAATGACGACATTTTCCTGCTTTAGTGCCTCCAGCAGCGGCAGGCGCTCGGGCTGGGGATCGGTCGCCCACTGCTGAAGCAGCGTCGCCTGACCGGAACGACTGGCTCCCGCAAAATCATCGGCAGGCCCGGCGTTGGCCCACAGCGGCAGGCAGCAAAGCAGGAAAGTGAGGGTCTGCCAGCTCATCGGCCGAGCTTTTCGCAAACCGGAGAAGCGCAAGAATTTCATCATAGTCATCATCGCTTTTAGTTTTCCGATACGCCGACGCTTTGCCCCGTTTAGGAAAATCTTCACGAAACAAAGCGTCAGGTTAACTGCGTTTTACTGCTGCGTGGTCTTCACCGGAGACTCCGACTTCTTGTCGTTGCCTGCGATATACGGGCTCCACGGCTGGGCGCGCACCGGTTTATCGGTCTGCCATACCACGTTGAACTGCCCGTTGGACTGGATTTCGCCGATCATGACCGGTTTATGCAGGTGATGGTTGGTGGCATCCATGGTCAGTGTGTAGCCGTCCGGTGCCTTGAAGGTCTGACCCGCCATCGCCGCGCGGACTTTGTCGACATCGGTCGTGCCCGCTTTTTCAACGGCCTGCGCCCACATATGAATGCCGACATAGGTCGCTTCCATCGGGTCGTTGGTCACGGCAGAGTTGGCGTTCGGCAGATTGTGCGCCTTGGCATAGGCTTTCCACTGGGCGACAAAGGCCTTGTTGGTTGGATTATCCAGCGACTGGAAGTAGTTCCAGGCCGCAAGATCGCCGACCAGCGGCTTGGTGTCGATACCGCGCAACTCTTCTTCGCCGACCGAGAATGCCACCACCGGCACATCGGTCGCTTTCACGCCCTGATTCGCCAGCTCTTTATAGAAGGGCACGTTGGAGTCGCCGTTGATGGTGGAAATCACAGCCGTTTTACCGCCTGCCGAGAATTTCTTGATGTTCGAAACGATGGTCTGGTAATCGCTGTAGCCAAACGGGGTATAGACCTCTTCGATATCCTTGTCCTGAACGCCCTTGGAGTGCAGGAAAGCGCGCAGGATCTTGTTGGTGGTGCGCGGATACACGTAATCGGTGCCCAGCAGGAAGAAGCGTTTGGCGCTGCCGCCGTCTTCGCTCATCAGATATTCCACGGCCGGAATCGCCTGCTGGTTGGGTGCAGCGCCGGTGTAGAACACGTTGGGCGACATCTCTTCGCCTTCATACTGCACCGGATAGAACAGCAGGCCGTTTAGCTCCTCGAACACCGGCAGCACGGATTTGCGCGATACCGACGTCCAGCAGCCAAACACTACCGCCACTTTATCCTGCGTCAGCAACTGACGGGCTTTCTCGGCAAACAGCGGCCAGTTTGATGCCGGATCGACCACCACCGGCTCGAGTTTCTTGCCGAGCACGCCGCCGTGGGCGTTGATTTCATCAATGGTCATCTGCGCCACATCTTTTAATGGCGTTTCGGAAATGGCCATGGTGCCCGAAAGCGAGTGCATGATGCCGACCTTGATGGTATCGGCAGCCTGTGCGGCAAAGGCCAGACCCATGCTGACGACGGATGCCGAAAGTGCGAAAGCTTTAATAAAGTTGCGACGTTTCATACGATCTCCTGTTCGAGGTTAAGGCGTTATTGGCTGTGTATAAAATTCGACTGAAAAAATCACGACGACGGGGAATCCGTCTCGTTTTCCGGCCTCGCCTGATGCAGCATATGCAGCGTTATCTTGCGCACTTCGGCCTTGCTGACGGCAATGTGGTCCTGTAGTTGGCGTTGTGCCTCCCCGGTCTGACGTTGCATGATGGCGAGCAAAATACTCGCGTGTTCGTTATAGGTTGCGTTTACGCGCGCATCCTGCGTGAAATCCAGACGCCGGATGATGCGAATTTTTTCGGTCAGATCGCGGTGTATTTTCGCCATCTCGCCGTTACCCGCCGCCGCAACCAGCGTCATGTGAAACTCTTCGTCGAAGTGGGCCACGTCCTGCCCGTCTTCCCGTCTCGGCGCGTCTATCCAGAAGCGTTTCAATGCATCGAGCGGCTCGGGCATGGCTGTCAGGGCGCAGAGGCGTTTGACCGCCTCCAGCTCCAGAACAATGCGCAGGTCGTACAACTGCTCGAAATACTCGAAATCAAAAGGCCGAACCTGCCAGCCGCTGCGAAAAAACACCTCCACATAGCCTTCGCGCTCCAGCCAGAACAGCGCCTGTCGCACCGGCGTGCGGCTGACTTCCATACGATCGGCGATTTCGTTTTCGCTGAATCGGTCGCCGGGCAGCAGGCGAAAACTGAAAATATCGTCCTTGAGCTGGAGATAAATCCGTTCCGCCAACCCTTCGGGGCGAGTCTTGCTGCGTCCGTTACGTGCGCCAGTTAACTGCATGATTCATCCCTTTTGGTCTTCTTTCTCAATCCACAGAAGTGCATCGCCCGGTCCTACCGGACGACCCTGCTGACAGCCGATTTTCAGCACAATGCCCGCGCAGGGCGCATTCACCGACAGCTCCATTTTCATGGCCTCGACGACAATCAGCGGTTCACCCGCCTCGACGCGTTGACCCGGCTCGACCAGAATTTTCCAGATGTTGCCGTTCAAATCCGCGCTGACCAGCTGACCCGGCTGATCGGCAAGGTCTTCGAGAGGCTGAACGCCGTTGACCGCCGCCTCGACAGCCGCGCTTTCCTGAGCCTGCCAGTGCGCCACTTCGTTGATGAACGCGCTTTGCTGACGTTCGCGGAATGCGGCGATATCTTCTGCGTTGTCGGCGAGGAAACGGGTATATTGCGCAAAATCGAATTCGGAATGCTCGATGCGCACCTGCGCGCGGCCTTCCCGGAACGCGTCGCGCTGCCCGTCCAGTTCGGCTTCGGTAACCGGATAGAAACGCACCTGATCAAAGAAGTGCAGCAACCACGGCTCGCCCTCGGCAAACTGTTCATTCTTGAGGAATTTATTCCAGATGGGCAGCGTGCGCCCAACCAGTTGATAGCCGCCCGGCGAGTCCATGCCATAGATACACATGTACATCCCGCCGATGCCGACCGTGCCTTCGGCGGTGTAGGTGCGGGCCGGATTGTATTTGGAGCTCAGCAGGCGATGGCGTGGATCAACCGGCACCGCGCAAGGCGCGCCAAGATAAACGTCACCCAGGCCCAGGATCAGATAGCTGGCGTCGAAAATAATGTCTCTGACTTCTTCACGCGTCGCCAACCCATTGGTGCGCTGAATAAAGTCGACGTTGTTCGGCAGCCACGGCGCGTCGGCGCGCACGGTTTGCTGATAACGCTCGACGGCACCCAGCGTGGCGCTGTCTTCGAACGCCATCGGCATATGCACGATGCGGGTCGGGATCTTCAGGTTGCTGACGTCGGCCAGTCGATGCTCCAGCGTCAGCAGATGTTGCAGCAAGGCCGACTGGTGCAGAACGCGGCTGTCATAACGAATCTGCAGTGAACGCACCCCCGGAGACAGCTCTTCGATGCCCGGCTCGGCCGACTCGCGAAGAGCATTCATCAGCAGATAAATACGCAGACGCAGCGCCAGATCCAGCACATTGTCGCCGTATTCGACAAGCACATAGCCATCGCCCGCCTGACGATAGACAACGCAGGGACGGCCGTCGGTGGCAGGCAGTTCGGCAAGAATTGCTGCCGACGCCGTTGTGGTCGGCAGCAGCGACGGCACCTGAAGGGCCATGGCTTCGATAGGCATCAGTGAATCGATGGTGCCCTGCTGCGCCAGTTCCAGCGCCTGTGCCTGCTCGAAACTGATGGGATGGAAACGAATGCGATCGCCCGGTTTCACCTGTCCGACCTTCCACAATTCCGCCTTGGCAATCGTCACCGGACAAACAAAACCGCCGAGGCTCGGTCCGTCGCGGGTCAGAATCACCGGGAAATCGCCGGTAAAGTTGATCGCGCCAATCGCGTATTCACAGTCGTGAACGTTGGAAGGGTGCAGACCGGCTTCGCCGCCGTCGAGCCGTGCCCACTGCGGTTTTGGCCCCGTCAGACGCACGCCGAGGCGGTTGGAGTTGTAGTGCACCTGCCATTCGGCGGCGAAGAAGCTGTCGATGGACGCTTCGGTGAAAAAGTCCGGTGCGCCGTGCGGGCCGTAAAGCACGCCGATATTCCACACATCGCCGTAGGCCGGAACGATGTCGGCGGCGGCGGCCTGCGGTAAATCCACGGGCGCAGGTGTGGTGCAGGCGGGCAGGTCGGGCTGTGAAAGGGTCAGCATATCGGCGACACGCAGCGTGCGGCCCGCGTGTCCGCCAAACTGGCCGAGGGCAAAGGTCGAGCGGCTGCCCAGGTACACCGGCACGTCGAAGCCGTTACGCACGGCGAGATAGGTGCGGCAACCCGAGGTCGCACGGCCCAGTGTCAATGTCTGGCCCGCTTTGACGGTAATCGGCTGCCAGTAGGCGACTTCCCTGCCGTCCAGGTCGGCCGGACAGGCTGCACCGGTCAGCGCAAAGGTCGCGTCGCAGTGGAAACGCAGCGTCGGGCCTTGCAGGGTGAATTCCAGACCGGCGGCATCGAGGTGGTTACCCACAATGCGGTTGGCGAGTCGGAAGGCGAAGTCGTCCATCGGACCGGACGGCGGTACGCCGATATCCCAATAGCCGAGACGTCCCGGATAATCCTGAATGCTGCTGTAGGTGCCCGGCGAAAGAATTTCGACCGCGTGAGGGCGATACTCGAAACCGTCGAGCATGCGGGTCCACATTTCGCCCTGATGGAAGACCGGCGTGGCGACGACCTGACGCAGATAGTCGATATTGCTGGCAATACCGTGCAATCGGGTCGCGGCCAGCGCGTTGGACATTTTCTCCAGCGCCTGTTCGCGGTTTTCGCCGTACACGATAAGTTTGGCAATCATCGGATCATAAAAGGCGGAGACTTCGCTGCCGGTGGAAACCCAGCCGTCGACGCGCACGTCTTCGGGAAAATAGACTTCGGTCAGCACGCCCGGACTGGGCTGGAAGTTTTTCAGCGGATCTTCGGCGTAGATACGCACTTCAATCGATGCGCCTTTTGGTGCCTGTTTCATGCGCGGCCAGTCAAGCGGTTGATCGGCGGCGACGCGCAGCATGCACTCGATCAAATCCAGACCCGTTACCATTTCGGTTACCGGATGTTCAACCTGTAGACGCGTATTTACTTCGAGGAAATAAAACTCGTCGCGGGCGGCGTCGTAGATAAATTCCACCGTGCCCGCGCTGCGGTAGTTGACCGATTCGCCCAGTTGCACGGCGGCGTGATGCAGCGCCTCGCGGGTAGCCTGCGGCAAATTCGGGGCCGGCGTCTCTTCCACCACTTTCTGATTGCGGCGCTGGAGCGAGCAGTCACGTTCGCCCAGCGCGACCACATTGCCTTTGCCGTCGCCAAAAATCTGCACCTCGACGTGGCGTGCGCGATCCACAAAACGTTCGAGAAACACGCCCGCATCACGGAAGAATTGCTCGCCGAGGCGTTTCACGCTGTCCCATGCGCTGCGCAGGGCGGCTTCGTCGTCGCAGCGGCTCAACCCAATGCCGCCACCGCCTGCGGTGCTTTTCAGCATGATCGGATAGCCGATGCGTGCGGCGGCAGTGACCGCGTCTTCAATACTGTCGAGCAGCGCGGTGCCTGGAGTCATAGGCACGTCGGCTTCGGCGGCCAGTTCACGCGCGCGGTGCTTGAGGCCGAATTCACGGATCTGTTCGGCCGTCGGACCGATAAAGGCTATGCCGGCCGCTTCACAGGCATCCGCGAACTCGGCACTTTCGGAGAGGAACCCGTAACCCGGATAAATCGCCTGGGCGCCCGTTTCTTTGGCGGCGGCCAGAATCTTGTCGATCAGCAGGTAGCTTTCACTCGCTTTTTCGCCGCCAAGGGCAATGGCGATATCGGCGTCGGTGACGTGCGGCGCATTGCGATCGGCATCGGAATAGACCGCGACGCTGGTGACGCCGAGGCGCTTCAGGGTGCGAATGGCGCGGCAGGCAATTTCACCCCGGTTGGCAATCAGGACAGTATGAAACATGGTCGTGGCTCCTCAGGCGTTTTTCGTGGCGGTGGATTTCAGATGCTCGATATAGCTTCTCCAGCCGCCGAACGAGGTCACGTCGGTCGCGCTGGCAATGGCCCAGGGTTCGCAGATAAAGCCTTTCACACTGCGCCCATCGGCGAGTTGCAGCGTGCCGATGCCGAGCGGGGCGGGAATTTCCGCCACAAACTCGCCAAAGCGCGCCAGCGGGATATCCCACAGTTCGACGATAATGCTGCTGCCGCCTTCGGCCTTGACCAGACCGGGTTTAGGCGGCTGGGTATTGGCGAGGGCATAGAGTTTGTAGTCGCTGGCGGTGCGGGTTTGCTCGATGCGAACGGCGTTGCGCGTTGTCAGCTGGAAGTTCAGCGGCATGCCGGTCAGGTGCGCGCCGACGACAGCCACACGCACATGACTGCGGCTGGCGGCGACGGAAGCGGTCATCGCGCCCTCGGCATCAAGCGTTTTGCCCGTCGCGCCGAGCGGCAGCGTCAGGCTGCGTTGCCATTGACGGCCAAAGGCCGCCAGCGCGCCATCGTGCCAGGCGGGAGCAATCAGGGTAATGCCCGAAGGCAGGCCGTCTTCGCGCAGGCTGGAGGGCAGCGCCAGCGCAGAGAGATCCGCGAGATTGGTGAAGTTGGTGTAGGTGCCAAACTGCGAATTGTAGAGCACAGGCTCCTGCACCATCTCTTCCAGCGTGCGGATCGTGGGTGATGTCGGCACGACCAGCGCGTCAAACCCTTCCAGCGCCTGATTGATGGTGCGCGAGAGTTCGGCGCGCAGGTATTCGGCCTTCCAGGCATCGCAGGCCGAATAGTTCAGGCCGTTGGCCACAATGCCGCGCACCACAGGGTCCATGACTTCCGGCGTCTCTTCGAAAATCTTGCCGACGGCGACGGTGCGCTCGGCAACCCATGCGCCGTAGTAAAGTTGTTCTGCGAGGGCCTTGAAAGGGGTGAAATCGATTTTGACCAGATTCACGCCACTGCCGACCAGTTTGTCCAGCGCCTGCTGGAAGGCTTTTTCGGATTCGGTATCGCCGAAGAATTCCAGCGTGTCGGGCACCGCGAAGCGCGGTTGTGTGGACATCGACGCCGGTGCGGTATGCGGATTGGCGCGAGAGTAGGCGTCTTTGGGGTCATATCCGCCCGCCAGCGAGGCGACCTGATAGGCATCGGAAACGGTTAACGCAAAGATGGACACCACGTCATTCAGACGACAGGCGGGGACAACGCCGCGATTCGACAGCCAGCCTTTTGTCGGCTTGAGTCCGACGATATTGTTGAAACCCGCAGGCACGCGGCCTGAACCGGCGGTGTCGGTGCCGAGCGAAAAGGCCACCAGACCGCGCGCCAGCACGGAGGCCGAGCCGGAACTCGAGCCGCCGCTGACATAGTCAGGATTGAAGGTATTTTTTACCGCGCCGTGGGGAGAGCGTGTACCGACCAGTCCGGTGGCGAACTGATCGAGGTTGGTTTTACCGATCACTACCGCACCTTTGGCACGCAGATTGGCGACCACGGCGGCATCTTCCCTTGCCACATATTCGAAGGCGGGGCAGGCGGCGCTGGTGGGCCAGCCGCCGACGTCGATATTGTCCTTGACCGCAAAAGGGACCCCGTACAGCGGCAGGGCAGTCAACTCGCCGCCCGCCTGTTCGCGCAGCGTTTCAAGCAAGGCTATCTGCTCTTCAAGCTGGGCAGGAGTGGCGCGATATAGCCAGGCGTTGTCCGCGTTGTCGAGACTGTTTAACACAATCCCCAATGAGCTGCGCAGGCTGTCGGGAGCGCTTTGATAATGGTGTTGCCAGTCGCGTAACTGAAAGCCGGTATAAGGAGTTGATACAGATGCCATAGTTTGAATTCCATCTAGTACACAAGATTGAATTCATCTAAGCAAGCGGCGTGCCATTTTTTAAGCTGATGTTTTACTTATTAATTTTATTATCGCTCGCCTTTTGCGTGCACATCATGGCACCCCATTGCGGCGCATTTGTACAGTATCGGGGCAATAAATGGACGATTTATCAGGGTGCCTGAATAGGCGACGGGGCCGAAGCCGTCATCGCATGAAAGAGTCAATTAATGCAAAGGAGCCATACCTGCTTTTCGGCACGCCGCGAATTTACGACGCCGACTCACCTGCGCGATAGGCGGCTTCGGTGCCCTGAAACCAGTCGCTCGGAATATTGTGGGGCGGTTGGTGCAGTCTTTGCAGGCCTTCGTTGATGATGTGTTCAGCCTGTTGCCACAGCGTGGCGTCACCTTCTTTCAAGACTTCCAGCAGCAGACGCTTTTCGACCAGATAGGTTTTGGCGAAATCAGGGTCATAGGTAATGAGCGAGCGCAGATTGTCGATAAGATCGGCAAGTTTGATGGTCTTGGCGGCGGCAGAGGCTTTCGCGCTATGGCGACGGTCAAGATTTTTCCGTTCGATTCGATCCCCCTGCATGTCGCAACTGACGTTAGTCAGCATCGACACCAATTCGGCGACCTCGTCACCAAAATGGCTGGCGATATCTTCAAGCGTTGTCGGCGTGTCTTCGACGGTGTCGTGCAACCACGCGGCAGCCAGCATGGTTTCCGTGTGCGGCACGCTGCTCACGATATTCACCACCGCCTCAGGATGCACGATATAGGGATCATGGGTGTATTTTCGCCGCTGATCGATACTGGCGTGCGCCTTGCTGGCATAACGTCGTGCCTTGTCCACAAAATCGGTCATGAAAGTTTCCCCAGAAGTTATGCCTGCTATCGTTATATCATGGGCGCGGTAAAAAGCACCCTTTGTAAATATGCTTGCGATAAAATCGCGCGCGATATATTTTCTCGTTATGAGTAAAGAGACTGATTTTATGGCTACTAATGACGGCGCAGAGACTGCATCCACCAACTCGCTACATCTGGATCAACAGATGTGTTTTGCGTTGTACTCCGCCAATCTGGCGTTGAATAAAGTCTATCGTAAATTGCTCACTCAGCTGGATCTGACCTATCCGCAGTATCTGGTGATGCTGGTGTTATGGCAGCAGGACGAATTGATGGTGTCGGATATCGGCGAAAAGCTGTTTCTCGACTCCGCCACGCTTACGCCGCTGTTGAAGCGGCTTGAAATTGCCGGACTGCTGGTTCGTCGTCGTGCGCAAATCGACGAGCGCCAGGTGATTATCTCGCTGACCGACGCCGGACGCGCGCTGCATCAACAGGCTATCGGCATCCCCGAAGCCATCGCCTGCGCCGCAGAATGCAGCGTCGAGGAGATGTCGGCGATAAAAGAACAGCTGCAATGCCTGCGTCGAAATCTGCAAAACCGGGCTTAATGCGCTAAAAGAGATAACCATCAAGGTGCAAAAATTTGCATCTTGATGAGCAGTAAAAACATCGTGCGCGATTTAATAGCGTAAAAAAACGGATTGTTTTTTGCAATTCGACAAACCTTTCAGACTTTAAAGGAATACATCATGTCTATCGAAAAAGTTGTTTATCGTGCCCATGCTTCAGCGACCGGCGGTCGTGACGGTCGTGCGACCTCTTCTGACGGCGTGCTGGACGTTAAACTGGGTCTGCCAAAAGAGATGGGCGGTCTGGGCGGTGACGTGACCAACCCGGAACAACTTTTTGCCGCTGGATACTCGGCCTGCTTCCTGGGCGCGTTGAAACACGTGGCTTCACTGGAAAAAGTGCGTATCCCGGCTGATGCCAAAATCGAAGGCGCAGTGGGCATTGGCGAAATCCCGGGCGGATTCGGCATTGAAGTACAACTGGATATCTCACTGCCAGGCATCGAACGCGACGTAGCCGAAGCGCTGGTCGAGAAAGCGCATCAGGTGTGCCCTTACTCCAACGCCACGCGCGGCAACATCGATGTGACGCTTAACGTTAAATAATTTCCTAACGTTTAAATATCGTCATGCACACGGGAGGCTTCGGCTTCCCGTTTGTCGTTTTAGGAGCATCCCCCACTAGATTATGTAAACTCTGGCGCTTTAATCGTGTCACAATGATTCCAAATATTTCAAAAGTTCTGGAAAAAAATCTTACATGATTAGAGTGAAGACTCTTTCGCAGCAAAAAATCTGTTTATTGTTAGCGATTTACATAGGTATTTTTTTAAATCTCTCGGTATTCGTCCGTCGTTTTGCCTCTCTCACCGAGTCATTTCACGCCGCACAATGGACCGCTGCAGCAATAGAAATCAGCACTACGGTCCTGTTTACCTTCTTTGTACTGCGCCTGCTGTCGTTTGGTGGCAAAACGTTTTCCCGCATCGTGGCAAGCCTGCTGGTGCTGATATCCGTGGCCGCCAGCTATTACATGACCTACTTCAACGTGGTGATAGGCTACGGCATCGTCATGTCGGTCATGACAACCGATATCGACCTGAGCAAAGAGGTTATCGGCTTCAAGTTTGTGGTGTGGATGCTGGTGGTCAGCGCGCTGCCGCTGTGGTTTATCTTTCGCAATAACCTGCGCCATACGCTGCTCGAGCAGATGAAAACGCCGGGTCAGCGTATCAAACCGCTGCTGGTGCTGGTTCTCGCCGGTTTGCTGGTCTGGCTGCCGCTTCGCGTGATGGACAAAGAACAAAAAGCCACCGAAAAGCTGAGCAATGTGGACATGCCAAGTTATGGCGGAGTCGTCGCGCACTCTTATCTGCCCTCCAACTGGTTGGCTGCGCTCGGGTTATTTGCCTACACGCAGGTCGATGAAAACCGCGACGCCAAAGATTTCTTCGATCCCGCGAAAGCCTTTACCTACCTGCCGCCGGAAGACATCGATGATACCTACGTCGTGTTTATCATCGGCGAAACCACCCGCTGGGATCACATGGGGTTGCTGGGCTATCACCGCGACACGACTCCCATGCTTGCGAAAGAGAAAAATCTGGTGGCTTTCAAGGGCACGTCCTGCGATACCGCCACCAAACTTTCGCTGCGCTGCATGTTTGTTCGCGAGGGCGGAACGGCAGACAACGCGCAGAGAACACTGAAAGAGCAGAATATTTTCTCCGTCCTGCGCGAACTGGGCTTTAGCTCGGAACTCTTTGCCATGCAGAGCGAGGTGTGGTTTTACAACAATGCCAACACCAATAATTACTCGTTTCGCGAGCTGATTGCTTCTGAAAAACGCAATGACGGCAAGTCGGTCGATGACATGCTACTGGTTGGCGAGTTGCAGGAATCGCTGAAGCGTTTCCCGAAAGGCAAGCATCTGGTCGTGCTGCATACCAAAGGTTCGCATTATCTCTATTCGCAACGTTATCCGCGCAGCTTTGCCCGTTTCACGCCGGAATGCATGGGTGTAGACGAGTCGTGCAGTGCGGCGCAGCTTATTAATGCCTTTGATAACAGCGTGTTATATACCGATACCTTTATCAGCCGCGTGATAGACCAACTGCGCGACAAAAAGGCGCTGGTGTTTTATGCCTCGGATCACGGCGAATCCATTGGCGAGAACTCGCACCTTCACGGCACGCCGCGCGAAATGGCACCGCCGGAGCAGTTCCGCGTGCCGATGATTGTCTGGGCCTCCGACAGCTTCCTGACCCAGCCTGACCATCAGCGCGCATTCGAGCTGCTCAAGGCGCAGCAGGGCAAAGAGACACCGCATCGTCACGTCGAACTGTTCGACTCGATTTTAGGCTGTCTGGGTTATCGTTCGCCGAATGGCGGCATTAATCAGGCGAATAACTGGTGCGCCGATCCTCTGGCCCCAAAAGCCCTATAGTCGCTTAATTCACCGAATTGGGCAGGGTTCGTGTGTTTTATAAGCAGTTGGTGCAGCGGACATAAAAAGGGATTGACGCCTACCACCGGCAGCAGTAAGATGCGGCCCAATTCGGCGAGTAGCGCAGCTTGGTAGCGCAACTGGTTTGGGACCAGTGGGTCGGAGGTTCGAATCCTCTCTCGCCGACCACATTTAGAAAAACCCGCAAGCTTCTG
>Ga0308159_1000986_pt1 | contig 48477 bp, 45 predicted proteins | sample PhyCR1_FD_201040 | JGI IMG/M metagenome (GOLD analysis project Ga0308159, IMG submission 201040) | Phyllosphere microbial communities from UC Gill Tract Community Farm, Albany, California, United States - DLSLC.R1 | ecosystem: Host-associated > Plants > Phyllosphere > Unclassified | place: USA...
ATCTCTAGCATCTCAGCATCTCAGCATCTCAGCATCTCAGCATCTCAGCATCTCAGCATCTCAGCATCTCAGCATCTCAGCATCTCAGCATCTCAGCATCTCAGCATCTCAGCATCTCAGGATTATAAATTCCCCTTGTCGTTGCAACTTTTAAAAAGATTTCATCCCAATGCTCTTGGGATTATGGGATTATGGGATTATGGGATTATGGGATTATGGGATTATGGGATTATGGGATTATGGGATTATGGGATTATGGGATTATGGGATTATTTTCTCAGATTCCTGCTACGGCTTCCAGCCCAAAACTTACGGTGTCATATCAGATCAATACCTAAGCGACGAAGTAAAAGCGTATATCCCCAAAATATCAACACGGTCATGATGCATGAGGCCAGGAGCGCAACCCAAAAGCCCCATCGTTGAAACATAAGCGGAAAGCAGAGAAACATCGGAAGGGTAGGGACCACATACCAAAATGTGTACCATGCATGGCTGGCAATTTTTTCCTGGGTTTGCCCCTCCAGCTTCATCCATACCAGCACCAGAACGGTCACCAGCGGTAGGGCAGCCAGCAGCGCGCCGAATCGGTCACTTCGCTTTGCCACCTCTGAGACAAGCACGACAACTCCGGCAGTCACCATATACTTCACAATCAACCAGACCATTGGACGCCTCTGCTCAAAATGAGTCGTATTCAACCGGGTTAAGCAGCCCACCGATCCGTTCTAGCCTGCCAACGTTATTGCTAACATAACCTGTAAATCCCCGCATCAGATACAGACTACACAAATAAGCGCTAAGAAACCTGAAGTACAAATGCTGAGCATGTCGACCGTGGTAATACGATCATCATCAAATATTCTGTGATTCTGTGATTCTGTGATTCTGTGATTCTGTGATTCTGTGATTCTGTGATTCTGTGATTCTGTGATTCTGTGATTCTTGCAGGGTATCTTATTGTTCCTTCTCAGAGATTACTATATCCTGTAATCATATAATCCCGTGATTTAAACATCCCAGAATCCTGGGATTACGGAATCCTGTGATTCACCAGAGATAAACTTTCGGGAGCGTCTTATGACAACCAAAATAATCTCCTTCCTGAACGGGAAGGGCGGGGTGGGGAAGACGACGACCTCCATCAATATCGCAACGTGCCTGGCTCGCAAGGGCTTCAAGGTTGTGATGGTGGATACAGACCCCCAGGGTAGCATCAGCAACTGGTACGACGAAACCAAGTGCAAATTTGACCTGGCTGAAGCGGCATCTGAAAAAGAAGTCTATACCGTGCGTAAACAGCTGAAGGACTATGACTACGTGGTCATTGATGGCGCAGCGGCCATTACGGCGATATCTTCAGCAGCCGTTATGGTCAGCGATTTGGTGCTGATTCCGGTGACGCCTTCACCTCTCGATTTTGCTGCCTGTGGCGCGATTCTGGCAGTGGTCGAGGCGCGTGAAAATCTGCAGCCGGTGATTGCGCGATTCCTGATCACCAAAAAAGTTGCCTCTACGCGCATGCTTGAGGTCCTGAAAGAGTCAATCGAGGATACCGGTGTTCCGGCGCTTAAAACCGCGACAACTCAGCGACAGGTGTACATACGCACAATGCTGGACGGTGGAACCGTATTTGACACAACAGACGGCAGTGCAAAAGGGGAGATCGATGTGATGACAAACGAAATTCTGGAGCTGCTCGCATGAAAATGAAACTGGGACAACATCGGCAGTTAGCACCGGCGCTGGATGCAGTGAGCAAGCCACCTGCCGGGGCAGTAAAAAAATTGCAGACTAACATCGACGAAGATCTGCACCGACGCTTTAAAACGGCCTGTTTTATGCAGGGTCGTGAGATGAAGGATGTGCTGACAGAACTGATTGAGCACTGGCTTCCAGAGAATGAGTCCCGCTAACAAGGATCCACTTAAACCGGTTCCAGGACATCTCTTTTTCATGAGGAAAGTCCTTGCTTTAAGGATCGGTTTTTAAACGATCTTCTCTAAAAAAAGATCCTATAACGTTTGTTCTTTTTTTTATAGTTTAGATCTTTATAGTTTAAGGGACCTTTTTTGTTATATACATCATTGGGTTACAGAGGTTTATGTGGAGGATTTTCCTGTCTGAGGTGGAGTAATTTTCTGTTATATGTGGAGTTTTTTCCTGCTATACGTAGAGTTTTTTCCTGTTGATAACTTTCTGATCTAGCGAAATTTTTATGTGGAGTTATTTTCTGTGGATAACTTCTACTAACCGTTCCCTCCTGATGTTTGTGCCTGTCCTGATAAAAATCGAAGTTGTCACATCTCAAAGAAATAGTCACGTGACATTGTCACACATGTCAGTCTAGGTTAATCATTATCATAAAATTAAATCGTTAGAACAATGAGTTACTTTATTTCTATTTTTCTTATGTGGAGTGATTTTAGGTTGTACCTGTATTAATAAGTCATACGTGGAATATTTTTATGCTTGAGTCGCGTTACAGGAAAAGGCTAAAGGTGGATAGATTTTATGTTGGGCATGTTGCCCAGTTCTTGAGTCGTACTCAAAGGTGGATAAATTTTCTGTTTGCCTGCGCAAAAAACGCTTAATGTCACCCCTGTTGGACAGTTTCTGGCTCAAATGTGGAAAAATTTTCTGATAAAAATAATTTTATCTATTTGATAAATAATGAAATAGTTTTCATTGGTGAAATTCTTTACACCCTACTGCCCAAGGATGGAGGGGGCCTCAGAGAGAAGCCTGGCCAAGGGTGGAGTAATTTTCTGTAAACTTATCGAAGATATGTGGAATGATTTTCTGATGGTGTGTGATTCAGGCTGCCGGGCATATGTGGAAGAATTTCCGGTTAAATAGCGTAGAATTCCGGTATGGATATGTGGAGTGTTTTCCTGTTGCCATCTCGGAGTTGCAGGATCGAACCACGACTAAATTGGATCCTGTACTGCCTGAACGTGGAGGAATTTTATGCTGGCACTTACTACGGATCTTTTTAAGTTAATGTTTTTAAAGATTTAATAATGATGTTATTTTGCTTTACCTGAATATTTTTTGTGTGGAATACTTTGCTGAACATTCCACACAGGGATCCTGCTAAATGGAGCTGAACAAACTGACGGTCGTACAAGGTAACGATCTCCTTGAAGGGGCCTACAGTGTCACGCTGGATGAGATGCGGTTGCTGAACCTGGCACTTGCTCAAATCGACAGCAGGAAACCCCAGCCTGACGCGCTGTACCGCTTATTTCCTCATGACTATCAGCGTATTTATGGGTTAAATCCAACCAGTAGCCATCGGCAGCTGCGTGAAGCCGCCGAAAGCTTGATGAAAAAACCCGTCACCATCTATCAGCCCGATCGCAAAACCGGCAAAATGCGTACCGTCCAGCTTTCCTGGTTTTCCCGTCTTGAGTACGTCAGCAGTGACGAGCAGAGCGCGGTTGTACTTCGCTTTGGTCAGGATGTTGCCCCTTATCTTTATGAACTAAAAGAGTCGTTTACCAAGCTTAATTTTATCAACATTGCCAAGCTTGATACGGCTTTCTCTGTGCGCCTTTACGGCTGGTTAATCAAAGCCAAGAACCTCTACGGACGTAAGAGCAGTAAGGCGATTGAAGTGACGCTGGCGCTGGACTGGATGCGTGAGAAAGCCGGGCTGCAGGGCAAATATGAAGACTATCGAGACTTCCGTCAGAAACTGCTGGAGCCTACGCTGGCGCGCATTAACGCTAATACGGATATCTCCGTCATCTGGGAACCGATTAAGAAAGGGCGCACCGTGGTGTCGATTAAGTTCTCATACGTGGACGAATCTTCTCATGAAGCCAGTAAGCCGCTGCGCCCCAAATTTCCGCGCAGGCCGCGTGCGACGGTGGGTTCAGACCTGGAAGGGGAGTGGGCACGCCGCTGTATCCACATCATGGAGCAGTATCGGGAACGCCTGGCTACTTACGATCGGAACGAGAAAGTTCCGTTGACGGATGTCAGAAAACTGGCAGCCTGGTATAAGACTATCGGTGATAAAAGCAGCCATAAGCGTGTGATGATGGAAGTCAGCGAGCGCGCAAAAAAATAGTTTACTAATCATATTGATAACCCGTTTATTAACATTTTTTAGCACGGGCTTACCTGAGTTACTCACCAGATTATCCCCCGTTTCTGTGGATAAATATGGGAAGCTCGCTACATAACGATTGTCGCTGTCTCAACAGCATCTGAATCCGTTACGGGTTTGCATAAAATTCTTCCACATTAGGTTGCGAGTCGGCTCACAGGTGGAAGAATTTTATGTAAGAATATTACCTCCCTCCAAAGAGTTACTCCGCGTAGATAAACGGTTCACCTAGCGTCAGCATCAGACGGTTTGCCCAGGCAAAAAATGCGGTGGACTGAACCAGATCGAGCAGTTCAATTTCGCTCAGGCCAAGCCCTCGAAGGGTGTCCAGCTGCGCCAGCGTCGGCACCGGTGGTGTGGCGGAGAGGGACGCAGCGAGGTCGATCAATGCCAGCCAGCGCGGAGACTGTGCTTCAGCCAGTGTTTTGCCCGGATCTGTCGCGATCAAGCGATCTACCTCATCTGGCTGTTTAGAGAGCTGTACCGCTTTACGCGCATGCACCGAGGCGCAAAAGATACAGCCGTTGACCTTGCTGGCAGCGGTGGCGGCAAGCTCGCGCTCCTTACGCGGTAGTCCGCCCGACGTATAGAAAATGCCTTTGTCGGCCAGCGTACGCTGCTCCAGCAGCGGCAGATTACGCCCGAGCAGGCGAAAGTAATCTGAATCACTATGGCCGAATTTCGCCAGCGTTGCCTGTTCCACGGCGTTAAATTCGGCAAGAGGTTTTGATGCCAGCCATGGCTCCCAGCCAAGCTCGTCTCGCGTAAAGGCTACCTGGGCCAGCTTGCCGCTCACTGTCAGCGACGCACTGTTCCATCCGCCTGCGACGGTGGGCTCGCCATTTCCAGCCGGGACTCCTTCACCATTCAGCAGGCGCAGGCCGCGCAGCAAACGGCTCTGAAAGCTGACAAACCCAACCAGCTGCGACAGCGTGACGATCGTCTCCCTACACAACCCTGCCTGTTCCAGCGCGTGCAGATGCTCAGGGGTGGCTGCGGCCGGTGTAAACGTCAGCCGCTCGGCGTGGGCCAGTGCGGGCAGCCATTTGTCTGCTAGCGAGCTGTTTGCCAGACGTGAGGCGTAATGTTCCGCCAGCGGAATTTCCTCGTGCCAGTGGGCAACCTGTCGCGCAATAGCCAGGCGGGCCGCAAGAGGGAATTCTCCGCTGGCAGAGGCATGAAACAGCACGTCATAGCTGCCCTGTGTATGTTTGGTTGCCGCATCACGTTGCTGACGTGCGGCGTCGAGAGGACTGTCCGTGGCGATCTCCGCCAGCTGCTGCAGTAAATCAGTAGACTGTGTCATACGGGTTCCTTGTGGGGCTGAATAGTGGCAGGCTTGCGCCAGCCGAGTGCCGGGGCAACTTCGCTTGCCAGCAGCTCAATGGAGGTCAGGATCTGCTCATGCGGTGGATCGATGGAGTGAACCTGGAATGAAATATCGGTCACGCGCGACAACGTACTGTCCTGCTGTAGCGAAGCGATGACCTGAGGTACCGAACCAAGGTGCACATCAAAGGCCGCGATGTAGTCGTCCAGCGAGTCACCGGAAATCTGCTGACCTGCTGCCCGCCATGCGGCCGCCTGTGCGCTCAGCCCAGGCAGGGCCAGTCGGCGGGCTTGTGCCGCATCTCGGGTGACGAAAGCGGTGCGTGACGCCAGGATCCGTGGCGCCACCCTGGGTGGCAGAGCAGCAAGATAGGCGTCAACCATCGGGTTCTGTATTGCATCGAGCGGCAGTTCTTGCTGCCCGTGAGGGCGAGGCTGGGTGCGGGACAGCATCAACCCATGCCCGGCTTTGCCCGCGCGCTGAGCACCAGCGGCAGAGAAGGTGGCCTGCCAGACTCTGCCTGACAGTTCCGGGGCGCGCGGATAAAGGCGGTTCTCTTCATGGCCAAGCGTCTCACCCTGCCAGGCACGCAGCAGAGTATCCAGATTTCGGCTGAAAGCTTCGGCCCGCTGGTCAATGTTCAGGCCAAACGGCAGAAATGAGGTGGGGGTGCCGCCTGAGCCGAGCCCCAGTTCAAGACGGCGATCGCTCAACAAATCGAGCACCGCTGCATCTTCAGCAACCCGCAGCGCGTTTTCCAGCGGGAGCGTGATAATGGCGGTGCCCAGACGGATGCGCGACGTCTGGGCGGCAACGCTGGCAAGAAACACCAGCGGAGAAGGTAATCCGCCTTCCTCTTCGTGAAAATGGTGCTGCGCAACCCAGGCCGTATCGTAGCCCCAGCGTTCGGCGTGCTGGATCTGTAGCGTGGCGAGGCGATAGCGTTCGGCGGCGCTGGTTTTATCGAGCAGACGGGTGAAGAACCCGAGGCGTTTGGTATTCATACGGTCTCCTTAGCGCGCGTCAGCACGGGAATGGCGTCGATCAGTTCGCGGGTGTACGCGCTGGCCGGATGGTTAAACAGGCTATCGGCCGTGCCAAAGTCAACCTGCTGCCCGGCGCGTAGTACCGACACGCTGTGTGCCAGCTGGCGCACCGTGGCCAGATCGTGAGAAATAAACAGATAGGTGAGGCCGAGCTGCTGCTGAAGCTGTTGCAGCAGCGTGAGGATCTGCGCCTGGATCGTGACGTCGAGCGCCGAGGTGGCTTCGTCCAGCACCAGAATCTGCGGGCGCACAACCAGCGCGCGGGCGATTGCCACGCGCTGGCGTTGACCGCCGGACAGCTCATGGGGTTTACGTTCCAGCAGCGCCAGGGGCAGAGCGACGCGGGCTGCCATCTCTTCAACCCGCGCGCGGCGCTCCTGCCTGCTGAGGCGTGCAAAGTTCAGCAGCGGCTCTTCGATTATCTGGAACAGGGTTTGAGAGGGATCGAGCGAAGCAAACGGATTCTGATACACCAGCTGTATTTTCTGCCGCAGCTGTCGCAAAGCTTCGCCGCGCAGTTCGCCAGTATCGATACCGTCCAGCACCACCCGGCCGCTGTCGGCGCGCTGGAATCCCAGCAGAATGCGCGCCAGAGTGGTTTTTCCCGAGCCGGATTCGCCGACCAGCGCGTGCGTGGTGCCGCGTGCGACGCTGAATGACACATCATTCAGCGCGTGGAAGCCCTCGCCCTTGCCGAGGGAGAAGTACTGACACAAACCGCTCACTTCGATGGCCGGCTGCGAAAAATCGGCGGCCGGCAGCGCTGCCAGCCGCTGAACGAGCGCGGGGGCATCGGCGAACAGCTGGCGGGTATAGGGATGCTGTGGCCGTTCGGTAATCGCCTCGCGGCTGCCCTGTTCCTGAATTTCTCCATGACGAAAAACCAGGATCCGGTCGGCACGCGCGGCGGCAATGGCCAGATCGTGGGTGACAAACAGCACTGCCGTACCGGACTCGCGCCGCAGTTCATCAATCAGGTCAAGAATGCGTTTTTGCACGGTGACATCGAGGGCGCTGGTTGGCTCATCCGCAATAATCAGCGCCGGCTTCAGCGCTATCGCGATAGCAATCAGCACCCGCTGCTTCATACCGCCGGAAAGCTGATGCGGATACTGATTAATCCGCTGTTCAGGATGTGACAAACCGACGCGCCTGAGCAGCGCAACCACGCGCTGTTCCCGCTGCTGGCGAGACAGGCTTTGATGCAGCTGCAGAATTTCACCGATCTGATCGCCGATAGTTTTTATCGGATTGAGCGAGCTGCCGGGATCCTGGGGGATCAGGCTGATAGTGGCACCTCGCAGCGCATCCAGCCGCTTCTGTGACCAGCCGGAGATATCAACGCCGTTGAGCAGAATACGGCCTCTCTCACGCTCACCGTTATGCGCCAGCAGGCCGATGATGGCCTGCGCGGTCGTGGTTTTACCGGATCCAGACTCACCGACCAGGGCCACCACCCCGCCGCGCCCGATGCTGAAGGAAATATTATGCACCACGCGTTTTCGCTGGCGCCCGCTGCGGTAAAAGATGCTGAGGTTTTCCAGCTCTAGCAGCGGGGGAGTGACTTCACTCACGGACGGCCTCCTGAATAGTGATGGCTGATGCGGTTGGCTGCCAGTACTACGGCCACCACCACCAGACCGGGGAATGTGGTGAGCCACCAGGCGGTAGAAATATAATTGCGCCCTTCGGCAATCAGCAGGCCCCACTCCGGTGTTGGCGGTGGCGTGCCGTAGCCGAGGAAGCTGAGGGTCGAAATTGCCAGAATCGCATTGCCAAACTGCAGGGCAGAGAACGCCAGCACCGCCGTCAGGGAGTTTGGCAAAATATGGCGCCACAGTACCGTCCAGAAGGTTCCGCCGCTGCCGTAAGCCGCTTCCACATATTCGGCATGGCGCACGCGTACCACTTCCGAACGCGCCAGGCGGGCAAAGCTGGCTATTGAGGTGATCCCGACGGCAATTGCCGCGTTGACCGTGCCAAATCCGAGCAGAATAATCACGCTGAGCGACAGCAGCAGGCCGGGAATAGCCAGCAGCACATCGACCAGCCGCATTACCACATTTTCGCTGCGGCCGCCAAGCGCGCCGGCAATGACGCCCAGCAGGGTTCCTGCCGTCAGGCCAAGCGCCACGGCCACCAGTGCGCCGCTCAGCGAATGAGAAGTGCCCCAGACGATACGCGTGTACAGATCGCGCCCCAACTGGTCAGTGCCCAGCCAGTGGCCAGCCTGCGGAGGCAGGCGCTGTGCGCCAGCGATCCCTTCGGTGCTGCTCCCGCTGGTAAACCAGCCCGGAAAAAGCGCCCAGAGCAACACCAGCGCAATCACAGCCCACGCCAGCAGCAGTCCGGGAGAAACCGCAGGGAACAGACGGATACGCCAGCCCGTCATAGCCTGCTTTGACACGTTGTTAAAATCGCTCAGGCTCATGAGCTCACCCTCTGAAAGTATTTAAGACGGGGATCGAGCAGCGGTGAGAACAGATCGACCAGCAGGTTTATCAGGACAAAACCGCTAGCAGAAATCATCACGATAGCCTGTAATATCGCCACATCCTGATTATTGACCGCCTGCTGGGTGAGCTGGCCAAGGCCGCTCAGGCCGAACACGGTCTCGGTGATTAGCGCGCCGGCGATCAGTTCACCAAGCAACAGTCCGGCGATGGTCAGCACCGGCAGCAGTGCATTGCGGGCAACGTGATGCCACAGCACGCGCCGCTGGCTGGCCCCTTTGGCTCGGGCGACAGCGACAAAGGGCTGCGTCTGCAGCCGATCGATGCTGCGGATCAGGATCTGCGCCAGCGGCGCTGAAATCGGCAAAGCCAGCGTGATAACCGGCAGCAGCAGGCCCACCCACTCTCCGGGATTGATGATCGGTATCCAGCGCAGCTGGAATGAAAACAGCTGGATCAGGGCTATCCCCAGCCAGAAGGTGGGCAGCGAGATAAACAGCGAGGGCAGGGACTGCAGGGCGTTACGTAGCCAGCGCAGCCCGGTCATATTTGAGCCAAAGGCGATCAGCGTGGCCAGTACAGCGGCCAGCAGAAAACCCGGCAGCGCCAGCCGCAGCGTAGCCGGGAAGTTATCTGCCAGCAGCTGGCTGACCGGAACGCCAGCCTGCACCGAGAAGCCAAAATCCCCCTGCAGCATGCTCCACAACCTATGCCCGTACTGCTGCCATAACGGAGTGGCCGCACCGTAGGCCTGACGCATCTCCTCAATTTGTGCCGGGCTGAGGCCAAGGTCCGGGTTCTGAAACTTAATCAGGATGGCATCGCCCGGCAGCACCTGCAGCAGGATAAACGAGACGGTAAACGCCGCCCACAGCACCAGTAAAGACTGGCCTAACCGTCGGGTCAGATAGCCTGTCATCGGTGTTATCCTCGTTTTTCCAGCCAGACGCCGTAGAAGCTCGGGCGGCCAACCGCTTCAAAGCTCAGCCCCTTCAGCCACGGCGCGCCGGCAAACACCTGCGGCTCTTCGAAAATCGGAATGTTATAGGCGTTGTCGATCAGATAGCGCTGCACGTCACCCGTCAGGGTCAGGCGCTTCTGGGCGTCGGTTTCGGCCGCAATATTTTCCAGCAGGCCGTTGAGTTTGTCATCGCGGAAGGTGTTGACCAGATTGCTCGATCCCCGCAGCTGCAGCAGCGCGTCACGGTTGGTGGGATAGAAGGAACTTTTCAGGACGTCAGGATCGGCGCGGCCGACTTCCGTAACGTTGAGCGGTGTTTTTAACGGGTCGAGGCTATCGACGGTTTTACTGCCTGAATCCCCGGCGCGTACTGACAGCGCCACGCCAACCTGTTTCCACTGCTGCGCCACCAACTGCAGCACCTCTTTGTTCTGTGGCTGTGGCAGCGATTCGTACACGGTCAGCGCCAGCTTTTTGCCATCCTTCTGGCGAATACCGTCGCTACCCGGCTTCCAGCCCGCTTCGTCCAGCAGCTTATTCGCCAGCACGGGATCAAACTTCAGACGATCGCTCAGGTCGACAAAACCGGCCGCCGAACTGGCCAGCACCGATTTTGCCTGCGGGTAGTTGGGTGAGAACAGGGTATCCACCACCTGCTTACTGTTGGTGGCATGCAGCAGCGCCTGACGTACTTTCAGGTCGGCAACCAGCGGGTTGTCGGGTCGGAAGCTGAGGCTGTCATTCACACCACGCGTCGGTGCCGCATAAATCGGGAAGTTCTGCTGCTGCGCCTGCTTCTCGTCATAGGCCTGCACCTGGCGGATAGCATCGGCCTGGCCAGCCAGCAGAGCGCCGATACGTACGCTGTCTTCCGGCGTAACCAAAATCTTTATACCGTCGAGATTGGCGCGCCCCTGCTGCTGCAGATTTTTCGGTCCCCAGCGATAGTCCTCGCGTACCTTCAGATCAACTTCACGCCCCAGCTTCTCGTCGCTGACAATAAACGGCCCAGAGCCGATAATATGGCGCGCGTCGCCGAGCGCTTCGAAATTACGCCCCAGCGTGCTGAGCGATACCAGCCCCGAACCGATGGTTGCGGTGCCCTGCAGGAACCCCGGTGACGGTTTTTTAAAGAAGAACTTTACCGTTAGCGGATCGATGACTTCACTGTGGTCGTAGTTATTAATGACTTCTGATACCGGCAGGCGCTGTGCTTTATTCCCCCGGCCATAGGTATCAAAGTTCTTCGCCACCGCGTTAGCATCCAGCGGCGTACCGTCGGAGAACGTCACGCCGGGACGGAGTTTAAAGGTATATTCGGTATTATCGGCGTTGCGCGTCCAGCTTTCGGCAATCCAGGGTTCCACCTGTAATGTCGCAGGATTCTGCCACGTTAATTTGTCGGTTATCTGATTGAGAATGCCGCCATTGGGATAAAAACCCCCGGCGGGAGGGTAGAGGTTGGTATGCGCCTGCTGTTCCAGATAGATCAGCGTGCCGCCCTGAATCGGCTGTTCCCCGGCAGCGTTAGCCATTCCACTTATTAATGCCATTGCCCCGGCAATCGCCGTCAGGCGCAAAGTCACGTGCATGATGAATTCCTTTATTGTCAGTTGCGTCGTCGCTGACGATAAATATCAAGCCTGACAAGGGGTAAGGTGAACCAGGAAATTCATCTAGCCATTTTCGTTTAATGCATAACGATTAAGTGATTTTTTTAACGTGCGTTAAGTCAGCCGAAATCTCTTCTCCCTGCTGATTCAGCACGCGCAATGCCGCCAGCGGCTGCCCGCTGGCACTTTCCAGCAGCTGCGAATGGGCTTCACCTGAAGAAAATAACTCACTCTCACCAAACTGACGCAGGGCGACAATGAGCGGAAAAAGCGCATAACCGCGCTCGGTCAGCACATATTCCTGCCAGGCAGAGCCGTCGGAGGCGGGCTGGATCGTTAACAGTCCGCCGTCAACCAGGCGGCGTAAGCGGTCAGACAAAATATTGCGCGCCATACCCAGCCCGCGCTGAAACTCGCTAAAGCGACGGCTGCCGTCAAACGCATCGCGCAGGATCAGCAGCAGCCAGCGATCGCCGATCAGATCGACGCTGCGCGCCACCGGGCACGGGGCCTGGCTTAAAGAGAGACGTTCCGCCATGTTTTTTTCCTTCGCTGAATTTGGTTGCATTTTAAAACCACTTCCGGCAGGCTGCAAATGGTTTTAATTTGAAACCAAATGGAGCGCAGTATGGTCAGTACGTCTGAAACCCCCCCTTCGTTGCCTGAGTTGTCGTCGTGGCAACTGGCCCTGTTTGCCTGCAGCAGCGGGTTGAGTGTGGCTAACGTCTACTATGCCCAGCCGCTGCTGGATGCGCTGGCACTGACGTTCGCTATAACGCCAGCCAGTGCTGGCAGCATGATTTTTGCCACGCAGGTGGGCTGTATCGCCGCATTGCTGGTGCTGGTTCCCCTGGGCGATGCCGGCGACCGCCGTAACCTGATGCGCTGGCAGCTTTTGGGACTGATCGCGGCACTGTTATTAACGGCTGTCGCCCGTTCACCGCTGATGCTGCTTCTGGCGATGATGCTGACGGGCCTGCTGGGTACGGCAATGACGCAGGGGATGATTGCTTATGCCGCCGCGGCGGCCAGCGAGAGCACCCGTGGCCGCGTCGTCGGGATAGTCTCTGGTGGCGTGGTGGTAGGGTTATTACTGGCCCGCACCTTCGCCGGTCTGGTCGCCGATGTGAGCAGCTGGCGTGGGGTGTACCTCGTGTCGGCGCTGATGATGACGCTGCTGGCGGCGATCCTCTGGCGTAACCTGCCACAATTACCGCGCAGTGATTCAGGCAACGGCTGGCAGATGATGCGATCGCTGTGGCAAACGCTGTTGCGCAACCCCGTACTGCAGCTGCGCGGCGTACTGGCGCTGTTGATGTTCGCCAGCTTCAATATTTTCTGGAATGCGCTGGTACTGCTGTTACGCGATCCCCCGTGGCAGCTGAGTCATGGTCAGATAGGAGCGCTGGGACTGGCTGGCGTCATTGGTGTGCTGACTGCCAGCCGTGCCGGTCGCTGGGCCGATCGCGGGCTGGCGCAGCGAACCAGCGGTGTTGCCCTTAGCCTGCTGCTGCTCAGCTGGTTGCCGCTGTGGTTAGGTGCGGGCTCTTTATGGTGGTTGATCAGCGGAATTCTCATGCTGGATGCCGCCGGGCAGGCGCTGCACGTCACCAGTCAGCAGCTGATTTTTGCCAGCCAGCCAGATGCCGGTGGGCGCCTGATTGCCGGTTATATGCTGTTTTATTCGGTAGGCAGCGGACTGGGTGCGCTGCTCTCCACTCAGGCCTATGTTCTCGGTGGGTGGCAGGCGGTGTGCCTGTGTGGCGCGGCGGTTAGCCTGCTGGCACTGGTTATCTGGAGCTATGACGCGATGAAAAGGGCTCAACAATGAATGAACTGGAACTGCTGGCCGCTGCGGATGTGCGCGCCATGAACTACACGGCTTCTCTCCCGACGCGGCGGGTGTTCCCCGACGGTGGTGCACTGGCCGGGTTGACGCGTTTTGATGAAGCGCTGCCGCAGCAGGGTCTGCCGCCGGAGCAGACCCTGGCACTGCTGGACGATGTTGGCTCCCCTGCCACAACGGCCTCCAACGGGCCGGATTATTTTGGTTTTGTCATCGGAGCTTCTCTGCCTGTGGCGACGGCAGCTGAGCGCCTGATGATTGCCTGGGATCAGTGTGCATCCAGCTGGGATAATTCTCCGGTGTCGGCCACTCTGGAACGCCTTGCCGGAAAATGGCTGCTGGAGATACTCGATCTGCCCAGAGAAAGCGCGGTGGGATTCGGTACCAGCGCGACGGCGTGTACGCTTAGTTGCCTGGCGACAGCGCGGCGCGAACTGCTACAGCGTCACGGCTGGGACTTCGATCGGGATGGATTAGCTGGCGCACCAGAAATACGCGTAGTGATCTCCGAACTGACGCATATCACGGTTAAAAAAGCGCTGCGCATACTCGGGTTTGGCCTGCGCCATCTGATCGTCGCGCCGGTGAATGACAGAGGCCAGATTGAGCTGTCAAACTTGCCGGGACTGGATAACCGTACCATTATCTGTCTGCAGGCTGGCGAGGTGAACAGCGGCGAATTTGACGACTTCGCTGCGCTGATGCCGCTGGCAAGAGCGGCGGGGGCCTGGGTACACGTTGATGGCGCATTTGGTCTCTGGGCGCGGGCGTCAAAATATAAAGCCCTCACGCAGGGGGTTGAACAGGCAGATAGCTGGACCACGGATGGCCATAAGTGGCTCAATACCCCTTATGACTGCGCAATGGCGATATGCCGTCATTCCGCCGCGCTTTCGGCCGCAATGAATGCCGATGCGGTCTATTCTGCCGCTTCCCATGACGCGCAAAAAAATCTGACGCTGGAGTTTTCCCGCCGTCCACGCGGTATTCCGGTGTGGGCTTCATTGCGCACATTAGGGCGTGATGGCGTCGCGGCGATGATTGAGCGGCATTGCATGCTGGCGCAGCAGATTGGCGAGGGATTGAGTCAGGCCGGGTTTGAAGTCATTAACCGGGTCGTCATCAATCAGGTTCTGTTTCGGGCATCCAGCGAGGCGCATACGCAGAGAGTACGCGAAGCATTACAGGCGTCGGGTGAGGCGTGGTTTGCCGGGACATGCTGGCAGGGTAAAGCGGCGCTGAGAGTCAGCGTAAGTTCATGGCGCACGGAGGAAAAAAATGTACAGAAGTTTATCGTACTGATGACACGAATTTATCGGGAAATAATCGCAGAAGGGTAATTGCATCGGCCGCACTGTGACATGCGGCCGGTCAGCATTTACTTGATCAGGAAATCTTCAAGTTTCTTGCCCGCATCCAGCGCCTGCTTAATAACTGCCGGGGTACGGCCCTGGCCGGTCCAGGATTTTGCTTCGCCGTTCTCATCAGTATATTGATACTTAGCAGGACGTGGAGCACGCTTGGCACGTGTTTTGCCAGCGGTATTATCAGCTGCAGTCAGTTCGCTTAAATCGATACCGTCTTCCAGCAGCATCTGGCGATATTTAGCCAGTTTCTCTTCTTTTTCTTTAATCTCAGAAGCGATGGCCGCATCTGCTTCACGACGTTCGTTCACTACCGCTTCGAGTTTTTCCAGCATCTCTTCCAGTTCAGATAAAGACACTTCACGAGCCTGGGCACGAAGGGTGCGAATGTTATTTAATACTTTCAGCGTTTCGCTCATAACGGAATCCATAACCTGTGAGTTGGTTTAAATTTGTTCACTATTGTAACGGAGACCAGTGTACAGACAATTTGAGGACGAAAAAACATTAAATTAAAAAAATGTTTCTTTAAATGTTACCTGGATACCGTTTCTCTTAAGCAGAAAACAAGGGGGGCCATAGGTATATTTACAACTTATGGGATAAATCTTAACAATCTTTAAGGTTAAAAGAGCCAGCTGAAAAGTTCTTAGCATATTTCTCACTTCTTTTATGACTATGCCATTTAAGATTAGCCTTGTGAAATCAGGTCTTTTAAGGCTGTCCCCTTTAAATCCTTACGGTATGCATTGGTGAGAGAAGCGGATCAGGTGACGCTGTCACCTGCATGGGCTCACCCTACGGATTCCGTTCGAACATTTATTCTCAGACAGGCCGCGTTGATTAGTGAAACTTTAAAGAATGACAAAGAGAAACGTGGCCTGACTGCCGTACAGTCGGTTTTTGAGGTGCAGTGCCGCCTGTTTCAGCGGTTATTATCACTGAATGTCAGCCTGAAAAATTGTAGATGGTGATGCGGTTCACAGGATTCTTAGGGGCTGTCAATCCGAAGGGAAAGAGGGATGCTTATCGGCTGGATGTTTTTGACGCGTTAACCGCATTCCTGCAGAGGCGCCCTTATATCTTAAGTCGCAACCTGGCGGCGTCCGGCATTTATCGTTACGGAGTGAAACCAGGTCACGTTTGCGGATGCCATCATCCCACCGCGGTTTTTATACTTGCAAAAGGTCTCACCTTAAACATGATACCCGGCGGCGGCTTACTGATGGTCGTGCCGGGTGAACGCTAAGCCTATTTATGCTGTTGTTCTCTTCATCTTCAATACAGATGAAAAACGGAGAGGGAATGATACGTTCTGTGATCGCGTCCGTATTAAATAACGCCGTTGAGATATGGCAGGCAGGTTGAGGCATATTGGTCCGCGATAACGGCAACAGGTTAAGTCTGGAGTCCTCTCTGCTGTCAGGTTAAGGTATTTACGGCTCACCCAATTCAGGAACCCAAGATGTCAGGATTCGATAATCCTGTGATTACAGAATCCTGAGATTACGAGATGGCAGGATGCTGCCGCTTTATATGGAACCCCGAGATGTCAACGACCAGGCAATACCGCAATGAGAAGTTCAGCCGCTCCCAGTTCACGGGCAGTATCGTTGAGCACTGCCAGTTTATTAACTGTGACTTTTCCGCGACAGATCTCACGGATACCCGCTTTCTCCACTGCCAGTTCTACGATCGTGACAGCGAGACCGGCTGTAACTTCAGCCGGGCAACGCTAAAAGATGCCAGCTTTAAGCACTGCGACTTAACCATGAGTAATTTCGGCTATGCCGAAGCGCTGGGCATTGAGATCGCCGAATGCCGCGCGCAGGGCGCGGATTTCCGTGGGGCCAGTTTTATGAATATGATCACTGCGAAAACCTGGTTTTGCAGCGCCTATATCACCAAAAGCAATCTGAGCTACGCCAACTTCTCCAAGGTGATGCTGGAAAAGTGCGAGCTGTGGGAAAACCGCTGGGTCGGCACTAACGTGCTGGGCGCCTCTTTTAGCGGCTCCGACCTCTCCGGCGGCGAATTCAGCGCGTTTGACTGGCGATCGGCGAATTTCACCCACTGTGATTTAACCCAGTCGGTGATTAGCGAGCTGGATATCCGCACTACGGATCTTGAAGGCGTTAAGCTGAACAGCGCGCAGCTCGCCATTCTGGTGGAACGCCTGGGCATTATGCTGGTCGACTAAGACTGACGAGGGCGATGCCTTAGCTGGGAGGGCAACCGGCGGCATTTTTATGATAAATTACGCTGCTTTATCGGCATGCAATGAGGCGAGATGAATATTCCGCTAACCCATACCACCCGTGAAATGAAGAAGAATAATATTGCGCTGGTGACCACGACTCTTAAGGCGTTGGGTACTGCGACCAAGGGCGAGCTTGCGCTGCATACCGGCCTGAGCAGCGCTACCTGCGGTGCAATACTTAACGAGCTGAGTGTCACGGGTGAGCTGCTGGCGCTGGAGCTGGAAGCCTCGCGCGGCGGGCGACCTGCTCAGCGTTACGCCTGCAATCCTGAATTTTTCTCGCTGCTCAGCCTGTATGCCGCAGGCAGCGACGAGGATGCGCAGCTGGTCTGGTGCCTCAGCTCTGCCGTGGGCGACACGCTCGCAAGCGGTGAGATGCCGTTTTACCCCCTAACGCCTGAAACCTTCCATCAGCTGATTGATACATTGCTGGGGCGCTGGCCTAACATCGCGGCTATCGGTATTGGTTTGCCGGGCGTGGTTGTCGATGGGGTGGTCACCTCATGTGATATTTCACTCTTTAGCGGTCTGGCGATAGTGAAAGACGTGGCGATGCGTACGGGCCGCTTTGTCGAGGTGGGCAACGATATCAATTTTACCGTCTGGGGTTTTTATCGCAGCGACTGTGCGGGTGTCAGTGCCCCGGTTGCTTATATCTATAAGCCGGATGTTCCCTGCACCGGCTGCGGAATGGTGATTAATGGGCAGGTGTTGCACGGTGCCAATGATTTCGCCGGTGAAGTATCCCGACTGCCGTTTCAGACCGATGCCGGATTACCGCTGATTGATGAGATGGCGAAGATTGTCATTTCGCTGGCCGCGCTGATTAATCCGGTTAAGGTGGCACTCGGCGGTACGCGTCTCAACGTTGCTCATTTGCCTGAAATACGCCAGCGCTGTCTGGCTGCTATTCCTGAACAGCACCTGCCAGAGTTAGTTTATCGTGATGAAATTCGCCAGGATTATCTGCAGGGGATCGGTGAACTGACGCTGAAAAACTTCCTGCACTATCGTTTATTTACCTTGCCAACGACCTGATTATTATCCGGCGATCGTATTGACTTCGACGGTCGTACCAATATACTGCCCACTTATTAAAAGTCTTTTAAAAAGTAACTTTCAATGAGGAGCGCCGCCTTTGTCACTTCAAGATACCGTAACTTTTGACGCCAGTCCGTCCAGACGCTTTGGCACGCGGGCGATATTTTTTGTCACCGGTATGGCGATGGGATTGTGGGCCGCGCTGGTGCCCTACGCCCAGCAGCGCACGCACGCGGAACCCGGCGATCTTGGATTACTTCTGCTGTGCCTTGGGGCCGGGTCGCTTATCGCGATGCTGGGTTCCGGGCGCGTTATTGGTGCACTGGGCTGCCGTAAGGTGATTAGTGGATCGGTAGTATTGTACTGCCTGATGCTGCCTCTGCTGGCAACGCTCGGCGACATTCGCCTGCTGGCGCTGAGCCTGTTTGTCTTCGGCATGGGCATCGGACTGGCTGATGTTGCCGTCAACGTTCAGGGAACGTTGGTGGAACAGGCGGCGGGCAAGCCTTTAATGTCCGGTTTTCACTGTTTATGGAGTGTCGGAGGGATAGCTGGCGCCGGTGGCGGTGCGCTGATGCTCGATGCTGGAATGTCGCCGCTGGTCAGTAGCTGGGGCGCGATAATGCTGATCGCGCTGGTCTGCACGTTGGCCTTTCGCGGCTTGCTGACCTCATCGGGTAATGAACAGCAGCCGCAGGAAGGTGGAGCGGGGCGGCCCAACCTGCGCTTGATGCTAATGGCCGTCATGGCAATGATCTGCTTTATGGCTGAGGGCGCTATTCTCGACTGGGGTGGGATTTTTATCACTCAGGATCGGGGTATGGCACTGCAGCATGCCGGATGGGGATTCGCCGCCTTTGCGATTGCCATGTCCCTGATGCGCATGCTGGGTGACGCCGTGGTGAGCATGCTGGGGCGCAAGAGAATATTAATTATCGGCGGCGGGCTGGGGATTGTAGGCTATCTGATCGCCGTGCTGCTGCCGGGCTGGCCGATGACGCTGTTAGGCTTTGCACTAGTGGGGATTGGCGCGGCGAATATTGTCCCGGTATTGATAACTCTGGCCGGGCAGGAGAAAAGCATGCCGGTCAACCGCTCGGTCGCGATGGTGGCGACGCTGGGCTATTTCGGCGTGCTCGGCGGCCCGGCACTGATCGGCTGGATTGCGCATCTTGCCGATCTTTATGTGGCATTTATGGTGGTTGCCGCGGCTTTTCTGCTTATCGTATTCGGCGCTTTTCGCTTGAAATATTAGGCGGGGGCAGTGATATGGGGGATCATACCCCCATAAGTTTAGCTGTCCGTCGATGTGCTGAGCGCTTCCAGGCGGTCAATCTGCTGGCTCAGCACGTCGATTTTTGCCGCACCAGGTTCAGGCCTCGCTATTTGTGTCATCTCACTAATAGCAGACTCGCTGTTTATGCCGTCAGCGAGTTTTCAATAAAGTCGTGTACATACTCTTTGATTTTGGCTTGCTGGTAGCGCCGCTGATCGAGCACGCGCGTCAGATAGACCAGCTCCACGCCCAGCGGATTAACGGCGCGGTGGAAAGGCTGATAGCCACGGCGTAAATAAAGTTGAGTCAGCCACGGGTGCTTGATCGCCGTTGCCAGATAGACAGCGGGCGATTTCAGAGTGTCGCGCAGAAAGCTCTCTTCGACATAGCGAATAATCCGGCTGCCGAAACCCTGCCCTTTGTAATCAGGTTCGACGGCGAACCAGTGCAGGAAAGGCCACGGCGCCAGCTGCGTATTATCCTGCGTCCAGGGAAAGCGCACGGTGAGCGTGGCGACTCGCTGGCCATCGTGCTCCAGCACAAAGGTTGATTCACTGGCGATCACGGCAGCCACGTCGGCGACCGTGCTGCGGGATACGGTGAAGTTGATCCCCTGCGCAACCAGCGGAGTATAGGCACGCTGTAACAGCCCGTGCAGCCACTCTGCCTCCTCCGGCTTAGCTAAGCGAATACGCTCTGTCATAATCGTCCCACCTGAATACGTTAAGGTGGAACAATTATTAACAGCATGCGCGATAGCTGTGAAAGAGGAAGATCTGATAACCATACGTGTTTAACATCTTTATCCCGCGCGCTGTTGCCGGTCAGTGGGCGAGCTGCGTGGTGTAATTAGCCGCGACCCAGCGGTAACCGCTGCCGTCGCTTTTCACATGGCCAAAGCCCGGGAACGCGATATGCGCCGCCGCCACCCAGTAACCCTCCTGTGCTGCCTGTTTTAACACCCGCTCACGTGTTTTTATCGCCTGCTGCTGATCAACGTCGAAGTGGATTGCCACGTGCGGATCCGGCATCTGCACCGCTTTGGCGTGAATAATATCGCCCCATAACACCAGCGTCTGTCCTTCACTCTCTACCCGATACATCACGCTGCCCGGCGTATGGCCTGCCGTTGAGGTGGCTTCAATTCCGGCAAACACCGTTGCCGGTGCGGTAAAGGGCTGCAGTCGTCCTGCGTTAAGAACCGGGCGAATGGTCTGCTCAGATTCAGCAAAGGTGTGCTTCTGGCTGGCTTCTACCTTCGCGACATTTGCCGGGTTGAGCCAGAAATCGACATCTTTCTGCTCGACGAACACCTGAGCGTTCGGGAAGGCGGGTTTGCCCTGGCGGGAGATGCCGCCGGAGTGATCGGCATGAATATGCGTCAACAGCACCGCATCGATGGTTTCCGCCGGATAGCCTGCGGCAGCCAGATTTTCCAGCAGGTGCCCGCCGTTGTGGCCAAACAGATCGCCCGCACCGGCATCAACCAGCACCCGCTGCTGGCCGTTATCAATCACAAAGGCATTGATAGAAGTTTCCGCCTGCGGCGTCATGGCATCGTTCTCCAGCTGCTGGCGCAGCTTATCGGCGGAAATGTGGGTCAGCAGCTTATCCAGCGGGATCGTCACCGTGCCGTCGGAGACTGCAGTGATGCGCAGCTTGCCCAGCATCATGCGGTAATAGCCCGGTGCTTGCGCATCCAGTGGGGTTACTGGTGCATCAGCTGCCAGCGAGTTTGCAGAGAGTACCAGGGTGGTCAGCAGAGTCAGCAAAAGTTTCATTAAATCCTCGATAAGTTCTGTTATTTCAGTACGGGCAACAGTATCCTGCCGCTCTTAACATCATTCAAATTGATTAAAATAATGAATACTATCAGTGAAAATGATTTAAATCGGGTCGACCTGAACCTCTTGACCGTGCTGCTGGTGCTGCATCGTGAAGGAAGTGTTTCACGCGCGGCCAGCAAGTTACACCTCGGCCAGCCCGCGGTCAGCGGCGCGCTGGCACGATTGCGCGAGATGTTTAACGACCCGCTGTTTGTGCGCACGGCAAGGGGAATGGCACCGACGCCGCGCGCGCAAGCGCTGGTGACTGCGTTACTGCCGATGATGGAGCAGATGCAGCAGGTGATATTTCAGGTGCCGGGCTTTTCTCCCGCAGAGGATCGGCACACCTTTCGTCTGGGGATGAGTGACTGGGTAGAGCGTTGGCTGATGCCGGGAATGATGGCGGATATCGCCCAAACGGCGCCCGGTGTTCGCCTGCAGGTCACCGCGACCGATCCTTTCCAGGATGGTGAACAGGTGCAGCAGGATAAGGTCGATGTGGCGATCTCCGTCGCTGAACAGGCCCCCGCCGGAGTGGTTCGCGAAGGGGTGACGCAGATGGGATTTTGCACGCTGTGGCATCCGCTCCAGTTAGCACTCACTTCGCCGCTAAGCCTTGAGCAATAAAGTGCTGAAGACCATCTTCTGGTCTCCTATCGCGGCGCCAGCAGCAGCCCGATAGACCAGCTTCTGGCGGACTGCGGGCGCAAAAGAACAGTGCGCTACGTCACGCCGAACTTCTCGTCTTTACCGCTGATGCTGAAGCAGATGCCAGCACTGGCTACCGTACCGCAGGGGCTGGCAGCCGGATGGGCAGCGGATTACGGGCTGCTATGTGCTGACGTCCCCCTCAGGGTTCCGTCCTTCACACTCTCTTTACTGTGGAACAAACGGCGCGACAACGATGAGGCGCTGCGCTGGCTGCTGAAGAAACTGCGCGCTTGCATGCTGGGCTGAGGTTAGCCCCACTGCAGCATGCCCAGTTTGTCCTGCAGCTCCATTAAGTCCTGACAGCCCAGCTTGAGCATAATGCTGTCACTGCCCGGCACAACGGCGGGCTGGCTGTTCTTCTCCCGAGCCAGTTTTTCCAGCAGCCTGAACTCTTCAGGCGTTAAGGTTCTGCCATCAGCGGAGAGATATTCCCAGATCATTGCCTGCGAGGAGCTGTTGAATTTATTACCGCTGTCGCTGGCAAAGATGCAGGATGCCAGTTGGGTGAAGCTGTCACTTTTCAGCACCAGATTGCAGTGGGGAACGTGACGCACCACAAAACGCATCAGTAACGGGTCGGTAAAATGGGTGAAGAGGATCAGGCGCGCATCCGGCCAGCGGCAGGTCAGATGCGTCAGATAGTCAATGCAGCTGAAAAGCGTGTCATGCACGGTCGCCAGCTCGGCGATCACTACGTGGACAGGTTGACCTTGCAGCGTGGTTTCCAGTTCTGCCAAATTAGAACAGGAGAAGGTTCGTATATCCCGGGTACTAAAGTAATCCGCGATACCTTTGCAGCTGAAGGTATCACTGTCGAGAATGGCAATATTAAACATGGCAATGGCTCCCTGACTGCTCTCAGCTTATTACAGCCTGAAGCCATGCGGGGAAACATCGTCCATTACTGATATTGCTGTAAGAAGTCTCTTACGTTATGCCATGGCCTGCTGCAATACGTGAAAAACGCGCTCATCGCTGAGGTGTGCCACGTTAAAACGCAGAAAATCTCCTGCCGTTTGAGAAATGCTGAACACGTTGCCGGGTGCCAGCACGACGCCCTGCTGGCGACAGTGCCGGGTGATTACGGTTGAATCAAGCCCTTCCGGTAAGCGGCACCAGAGATAAAAGCCGCCGCGCGGCACGCTCCAGGGGACAATCCCCAGCGCTGAGAGGCGGACGATGGCCTCTTTCCGCGCCCGGTCGAGGCGTTTAATCACTTCGTCCAGATGCTTCCGATAGCTGCCGCCCGCCAGCACGCTGGCAACCAGCTCGCTCGACAGTGGGCTGGGGCCGCCAAAGTTGGTAGCGATTTGCAGATCGACTAACCCCTCAATCCACTCTTCGCGGCAGGCAATATAGCCACAGCGTACCGAGGCAGAAAGCGTTTTAGAAAAGCTGCCCATGCGGATAACCCGCTCAAGGCCGTCAGGAATGGCCAGCCGCGGTGACAGTTCAGGCTCGAAATCGGCAAAGATATCGTCCTCGACGATAATCGTATCGTACAGCGTTGCAGCGCGCAGCACCCGGTAGGCCGCCTGGGCGGACAGGCAGCCGCCGGTGGGATTATGCAGCGCGGAGTTGGTGATATAAAGCCGTGGTCGTGCAGTGCTGAGTACCTTTTCAAATATCGCGACATCTGGCCCTTCCGGGGTAAACGGCACGCCAACGATATTGACCTGATGCGCCTGCAATAGCGCCTGAAAGTTGAAGTAGCAGGGGTCATCAACCACCACTGTGTCCCCCGGGCGCAGCAGGAAGCGGCAGATGAGATCCAGCGCCTGGGTGCCAGAACCTGCCAGCATAATCTGCGACATGGAAGCCGCCAGCCCTTCTTGAGCAAATCGCGCCAGCAGCAGGCGGCGCAGCGAGGCTGAACCGCGCGTGCTGCCGTAATCGGTCAGGATATTATCTGGCGATCGCGCCAGCTGGCGCAGGCCCTTGCGCAGCGCTTCCTGCGGCATCCAGTCGGCCGGCAGCCATCCACAGCCGGGCTTCAGTTCACCCGCTGCAGCATCCAGCGACTGCCGAGAAACCCAAAAAGGGTCGACTTCAGGCTGGCGGCGACTGCTCTCTGTCAGGCTTAGCGGGGCGGTATGCGTGGCGCAGACGTAAAAACCTGAGCCGCGACGTGCGCGGATAACGCCTTCAGCCGCCAGTCTTTCGTAGGCTTCGACCACGGTGGACGGGGAAACATGCATCGTGGTGGCAAAGCGGCGTACCGAGGGAAGACGCTCGCCGCTGCACAGCAAGCCCGCCGCAATGCGCTGGCGTATCTCATCGATTAACGCTTCGGTACGTGTCATGGCCGATCCTGAATATTTAACTGTATGGGTGAATGGATCCATACAGATTGGCGAAATTGTACCGTAGTGTATCTTCGATGCGGCTCGTTGGCTCCTTACTATCGTGGGAAATTATTTTTCCAATCATGATGAGGCGACATGGAACAAACTAAAGCAGGATGGTGGAGTGGGCTGGCGGGCGTGGTGATATTTAGCGGCTCGCTGCCTGCGACACGCGTGGCTGTCACCGACTTTTCCCCGCTTTTTCTTACCTCCGCACGCGCCGTGATCGCCGCGCTGCTGGCAGCGGGACTGCTGCTGTTACTACGTCAGCGCCGACCGCAGCGCGGCGATATCATTCCGTTGCTGATTATTGCCGCGGGCGTGGTGGTGGGGTTCCCGCTGCTGACGGCACTGGCCCTGCGCCATATTACCGCTGCGCACTCGCTGGTGTTTATCGGCCTGCTGCCGCTTTCAACGGCAATCTTTGGAGTTCTGCGCGGCGGCGAACGCCCCCGTCCAGCCTTCTGGCTCTTCTCACTGTTCGGCGCCGCGACCGTGGCGGGCTTTGCGATATCTTCCGGTACGGGGGGCTCGTTCAGCGGTGATTCGTTGATGATCGCCGCTATCGTGCTGTGTGGATTGGGTTATGCGGAAGGGGCAGGGCTGTCGCGCCGGCTGGGCGGCTGGCAGGTGATTAGCTGGGCGCTATTGCTGGCCCTGCCGCTAATGGCGCTGATTGGCCTGTGCACGCTACCGACCAGCTGGCACAGCATCAGTGCACCGGCGTGGCTTGGGCTGGGCTATGTTTCACTGTTCAGTATGCTGATTGGCTTTATATTCTGGTATCGCGGACTGGCGCTCGGTGGCATCGCCGGAGTAGGGCAGCTGCAGCTGTTACAACCATTCTTTGGTCTGGTGTTTACCGCGCTGTTTCTGCATGAGGCAATAGCCCTGAGCATGGTGGCCTGCGCAGCGGTGATTATCCTGTGCGTGGCGGGCGCGAAGCGGTTTGCTCACTGACGGAATGAAAAAACCAGGCCGAAGCCTGGTTTGATGGGGGACTGAGAGGGTTACGCCTCGGGGAACGGCATGGTGTTTCCCGGCGCTTCACGGTGAATGTGCAGGAAGGTCATATGACGCTCGTACTGGTCGAGAATGTCATTGATGATCTGCTCACGCGTGTAGTCCATCAGGTCATTGCCCTGGGTGCCCTCCAGCAGGAAGGTTTCGAGGCGGAAGTAGTCGGACTTGCCGCTGCGGGCGCGGTAAGTAAATGCCGGAACCGAGTAACGCTGCGGCCAGATCTGATACAGGAAGCTCTGCTCCTCACCCAGATTCACCAGCAGCTCCAGGTGATTCAGGCGCTCATCTTCCAGCGGCGGCATCTCGGTGACCTGCACTTTCGCGCCCCGGCGTTCCAGCTCGCGCCCCACTTCTTCCATCGCCGGGCGACAGACTTCATCCAGCATTTTACGGGTGTGCGTGGTGCCCGGATAGTTCATCACGCGTGAAATACGCTGCTTCCAGTTCAGACGGTCATCGCGCGAGACCGGCACGGGCGGCGTATTCACCGTGGCGCTGGCGCGGCGGTGATCCTCCACGCGCAGGGATTTATACAGCCCGGCCATCACAAAGAAGATCACAAAGCTGAACGGCAGGCCCATGATAACCGTGGTTTTTTGCAGCGCGGTCACGCCATTCACCATCAGCATGCCCAGAGTCAGTACCCCGATCGCCAGCGACCAGAAGATGCGCAGCCAGTTTGGCGCATCATTATTGATGTCCGCCAGGCGTGAGGTGAAGTTACCCAGCACCAGCGAGCCGGAGTCCGCTGAGGTGACGTAGAACAGCAGGCCGGTGATGGTGGCAACAGAGGCGCTGAAGGTAAAGGCCGGGTACTGCGCCAGCAGGCTGTAGAAGCCGCGCTCCGGGTGCGCCATGGTTTCCTGGGCAAAGGCCATATTGCCGTGAATGATCTCATACAGTGCGCTGTTGCCAAAAATTGACAGCCACAGCAGGGTAAAGATAAACGGAATGGTCAGCGTCCCCAGCACGAACTGGCGAATGGTACGGCCGCGGGAAATACGCGCAAGGAACAGGCCGACGAACGGTGACCAGGCAACCCACCACGCCCAGAAGAACAGCGTCCAGTTATTCATCCACTCGGTCGGGCGATCGAAGGCAAAGCTGTTCAGCGTCATGCCCATAAAGCGGTTGATGTAGTCACCAACGTTCAGCACCAGCGCATTCAGCAGGAAGCTGGTATCGCCGACAAACAGCACAAACAGGATCAGGCCAAAGGCCAGCAGTACGTTCAGCTCAGAAAGGAAACGGATCCCTTTGTTAACGCCGGAGGTGACAGAAATGGTCGCCATGATCACCGACAGCACAATCAGCCCTGCCTGTGCCGTCAGCCCTTCCGGCACGTCGAACAGCACCTTAAGGCCATAATTGAGCTGCACCACGCCAATGCCAAGGGTGGTAGCGATACCGAAAATGGTCCCCAGCACGGCGGCGATATCCACCGTATGACCAATCGGGCCGTTAATGCGCTTGCCGAAAATAGGGTAGAGCGCGGACCGAATGGTCAGCGGCAGGCCGTAGCGATAGCTGAAGTAACCCAGCGCGATCCCCATCAGGGCATACATCGACCAGCCAGTCAGACCGTAGTGGAACAGCGTCCAGACCATCGCCTGACGCGCCGCTTCCATCGTCTGGCCCTGACCTTCCGGAGGCATCATATATTGCGTGACGGGTTCCGCGACCGAGAAGAACATCAGGTCAATGCCTATCCCGGCGGCAAATAGCATTGCCGCCCAGCTCATCAGGCTGAACTCGGGCTTCGACTGCTCCGGCCCGAGCTTGATCGAGCCAAAGCGTGAACAGGCCATAAACAGCACGAAGACGATGTAAACCGTGGCTGCCAGCAGGTAATACCAGCCAAAGGTATTCGATACCCAGTCAAGGGTGAGATTGATCCAGCGATCGGATAAATCGGTGAAGAAAATAGTGGTCAGGGAAAATAGCAGGATGAGGACGGCTGAGGTGTAAAACACCACCGGATTAATACGATCTTTTTGAGGTTTTGCAGGTATTTCGATTGACGGCATAATGTCTCCGCAAACAGTGACCAGAAAAATAACCTGAAGTCCGCTCTGCGAAGCGCGCATTAGCGCATACTGGGTAAAATCCGCCGTATATCCGCTAATTACACTGGGAGAACTCTCAGGTGATGAGTGGTGTAACTTTCTGATTTTATTGTTTTAGTTTTTCTGCAATTGGCCCCCTGACGGTAAGTTTTGGGTAAATTTGAGCACCGATGATAAGTTTTATTGATTGAGCATTCAATTAAAAAAAACTTTAGCGTCTCATTTTTGGCTATTTTTCGGCAGAAAATCGGCAAGTCTGGGCGATATTTTTCCGTTCAGTCTGGTGATTTATCGTCGTCAATTTCCTGCCTTCACTCCGTTTATTCTTTATGAGAATTAACTTATAACCACGTTAATATTGCGGTTATATCCTCGTGTCTATTTTTTAATGAATTTTATCATCAAGCTTCAATCCGGTCCCACAAGCAATAAAGCCGAAGAGGATAATGACAAAACATATTGTTATGTTATAACATATCAAAAATAAATGGTGTGCCGTCAGTTTTCACACTGTCTTTATCGCGGTTTTATCAGTCTGTAAGGATGTTCCAATGTCAAATATCAATCTTGCGGCGGACAGCCGTCTGCCGGTCACCGTTCTCTCCGGCTTCCTGGGTGCGGGTAAAACCACGCTGTTAAATCACATCCTTAATAATCGTGAAGGGCGCCGCGTAGCCGTGATCGTCAACGATATGTCGGAAGTGAACATTGACGCTGCGCTGGTGCGTGATGGCGGCGCTGAACTGTCGCGCACCGATGAAAAGCTGGTCGAAATGAGTAATGGCTGTATCTGCTGCACGCTGCGCGAAGACCTGCTGCTGGAAGTTAACCGCCTGGCGCGGGAAGGGCGTTTTGACCAGCTGGTGATTGAGTCCACGGGGATCTCCGAACCGCTGCCGGTGGCGGAAACCTTCACTTTCGAGGATGAGAGTGGGGAAAGCCTCTCCGCCGTAGCGCGGCTCGATACCATGGTCACGGTGGTCGACTGCTATAACTTCCTGCGCGACTACGAGTCACGTGACAGCATTCAGTCGCGAGGAGAATCGCTGGGCGAGGGTGATGAGCGCACGGTTGTCGATCTGCTGATTGAACAGATCGAGTTCTGCGACGTGCTGGTGCTGAATAAAACCGACCTGATTGATGCCGAACAGTGTGAAAGGCTGTTTGCCATTCTGCGCAGCCTGAACCCACGGGCGCTGATAGAAACGGCGAGTTTTGGTGCCGTCCCGCTGGAGCGCGTGCTGAACACCGGTCTGTTTAACTTCGCCGATGCCGCGCAGGCGCCGGGATGGATGCAGGAGTTGCGCGGCAGCCACGTACCGGAAACCGAAGAGTATGGCATCAGCCATTTTGTCTGGCGAGCGCGCCGCCCGTTCCATCCCCAGCGCTTCTGGGCATTATTCAGCAATACGCTGCCGGGCGTGGTGCGTTCGAAAGGCTATTTCTGGCTGGCTTCTCGTCCGGCTTTTGCCGGTAACTGGTCACAGGCCGGCGGCGTTTCGCGTCAGGGTCTGGCAGGAAGTTGGTGGGTCAGCGTGCCGCGCGAACGCTGGCCACAGGATGAGGAATCGCGGCTGGAAATAATGCGTAACTGGCAGGACGGCATCGGCGATGCGCGCCAGGAGCTGGTGTTTATTGGCATGGAAATGGATGAAGAGTGGCTTCGACAGCAGCTGGACAGCGCATTACTGAGCCATGCTGAGATGGCTGCCGGTCCGCAGGCGTGGGTCGGAATGACCGACCCGGTTCCGGAGTGGTTTAACTGACCTGCTGCCAGGGATGGCATCAACGCCCGGCAAAACCATCAAGGTAAGCGCCAGAGGCTTCAGTAATGAAAATGTGAACTCTTCTTTTACCTGCCGGAGAGGTGATGGTCTGGTTCACGAACGTCTCCTGTTTTTGCAGCCTGTTCAGTGCTTCATCGTGATACATAGCCGCCGCTTTTTTCTCGGCCTCGCTGCGGCCCACTCCTGCCTGACGATCTTTCGCCCCCATGTCGTAGAACTGAGCAAATACCGGGGTCATGGCTTTAATGGTATCGGACGTTTTGGTGTAGAAGTTCGGATCGAAATCCTTCTTCGTTTTGAATACATAACTTTTGGCATGAGCTTGCGGGCTGGGCAGGTGATTGTTGCAACCGGTTAATAACGGGAACAATGAAGAGACAATCATGGCGATGAATGTACGAGGCATAACATTTCCTTTTGTGGGTGTAACTTCCTGTTTATAAAACTATTGCGCTGCTGATTCTGTCGCAAAACTTCATCCAGTTACAGTTATTTTTCACCAGCGACTATGCTGGCGGAGATTGCATAACGCCTTTACGCTCAGTATGGTGTGCGCAATTTTCTGACAGAACCGGAATGACCATGACCACTCACTCTTCAAAAGATCCTCTGCACGGCGTCACGCTGGAAGCGCTGGTCACCGCGCTGGTTGAGCGATATGGCTGGGAAGAACTGGCGCAGCGCATCAGGATCAACTGCTTCAAAAGCGACCCGAGCATCAAATCCAGCCTGAAATTTTTACGCCGCACGCCCTGGGCGCGCCAGGAAGTGGAAGCGCTCTATATCGCCACGGTGAGTGAGCCTGAAGCTAGTAAGGAACCTCAGGATAACGATCCCTGGGCCAACGCGAAAAACCGCCCCCGTTCGTAATCAAGCTAGCTGTGGTTGCACCAATTGCGGTGCAGCCTGCCCTGTTTTAGTGCGTCAGACTCCCCTTCTGCGCTGTCCGTTCCCAGCCACCGCGGCTCTTCCTTAGTAGAATTCCTGGCATAATTGTTGCTTCAGTTGTCTGTACAAGACATGACAAGTAGCGGCAACATTTAATTAACCTGGACCAGCTCACAACTTTGTATTTCGCCGAAAGCATTATTTGGTATTTACTTGTATATACATGACATAACCACTTAAACGTAGATCGCGTGTGCCTTTAGCCCGTTTTCTCTTTATCAGGCCAGTCTGACCTGCCGCCAGGCAGCGGCCCTCAACGCCAGGAGCGCTTAATGAAACATCTGTTATTCCGCCGGGTACTGATTACCTCACTGATCACTTCCTCCATGCTCTGTACGCTGCCGCTGCAGGCCAAAGAGTGGAAGTCGATCACTATCGCTACCGAAGGCAGCTACGAACCCTGGAATATGACACTACCCGGCGGCAAGCTTGGCGGCTTCGAGCCTGAGCTGATGACTGACCTGTGCCAGCGCATGAAAATCAGCTGCAAACTGGTGGTGCAGAACTGGGACGGCATGATTGCCGGCCTGCAGGCGGGTAAGTACGACGTGATTATGGATGCCATCGTTATCACGCCGGACCGCCGCAAAGTGGTCGACTTCACCGTACCTTATGCCGCCACTCCGGCCAGCTTTATCAGCGTCAAGGGCGACCTGCTTCCGAAGGCGGGCAGCGCGGATAACATCGTTAAGCTGCACGACGATCCGAAAGAGATTGAACCGGCGATTGCCAGCCTGAAGGCGGCGCTGAAGGGGAAAACTATCGGGATTGCCTCCGGCACTGTCTATACACCGTTTATCGATAAATATTTCAAAGATGTCGCCACGGTACGTGAATACAACGCCTCGGCGGATGCCATTCTCGATCTGCAGGCTGAGCGAATCGACGCGGTATTTGATGATGTGACCTTTGCTAACTCGATGCTGAGCAAGCCGGAAAACAAAGACCTGCAGCTCGGTGGCCCGCAGCTGGGAGGCCCAGTCTGGGGCGAAGGCGAAGCACTGGGCATCCGTAAGTCCGACGCCGATCTCAAGGCCAAGCTGGATGAGGCAATCAAAGCTGCACTGGCCGACGGCACGGTGAAAAAACTCAGTGAGAAGTGGTTTAAAACCAACGTCACGCCGTAAGGAGCCGAAAGATGGCCATACCTGGATTTGAAGAAAACGGTTGGGGACCGCTGATCCTCAGCGCCGCGCTCACCACGCTGCTGCTGTCGCTGGTTGCGATGATGGTTGGTGCCGTGGTCGGCAGCGGCGTGGCGGCGGCAAAACTGTCGCCGCGGCGACCGGTGCGCTGGCTGGGCGACGGCTATTCGGTGCTGTTTCGCGGCATCCCTGAGCTGCTGATTATCTATCTGTTCTATTTCGGTGGCTCCGGGCTGATTACCCAGGTTGGCAAACTGTTCGGTGCAGATGGCTTTATCGAAGTGCCGCCGTTCCTGATTGGCGCGCTGGCGATTGGGCTAATCTCCGCTTCCTATCAGGCCGAGGTTTATCGCGCCGGGCGACTGGCGCTCAACCAGGGTGAGATCGAAGCGGCACAAGCGATCGGCATGCCGAAGTGGCGCATCCTGCAGCGCATCATGCTGCCGCAGATTGTGCGCTACGCGCTGCCGGGGCTGTCCAACGTCTGGCAGATGAGCCTGAAGGACTCGGCGCTGGTCTCTGTTACCGGCATTGTCGAGCTAATGCGCGCCAGTCAGGTTGCCGCCGGTTCAACCCGTCAGTATTTCACCTTCTATCTGATTGGCGGCACCTGCTACCTGGTGCTGACCGTACTGTCGAACACCGCCTTTAAGCGGGCGGAGAAGCGCCTTGGCAGGGCGCATCAAAGCCGCACCGCGGCTCAGAACTAACGGAGCGCCAGATGATAGATTTTGCTTTCCTCAGCGAGACGTTTCTCAAGCTGGCCGCCGCGCTGCCGGTGACGCTTGGGCTGTTCTTCTCCTCATTCCTGCTCGGCGGGGTACTGGCATTGCTGATCCTCGCGCTGCGCATGAGCCGTAATCCGCTGCTGAGCGGTTTTGCCCGTCTCTATATTCTGGTATTTCGCGGGTCGCCGCTAATGATTCAGCTGTTCCTGATTTACTACGGACTGGGTCAGTTCGACGTGATTCGCCACAGCTTTGTCTGGCCGGTGCTGCGCGAGCCGTTCTTCTGTGCGGTAGTAGCTTTGGCTTTGTGTACTGCTTCCTATACTGCCGAGATTTTTCGCGGCGGTCTGCTGGCGATCCCCAACGGACAGATCGAAGCGGGGCTGTCCTGCGGCATGTCGCGCTGGCTGCTGCTGCGCCGCATTATCGCACCGGTGATGCTGCGCTATGCGCTGCCCGCTTACTCAACCGAAGCGATCCTGCTGGTGAAGTCTACCGCGCTGGCCAGCCTCGTGACGGTTTGGGACGTCACCGGCGTGGCGCAGCAGATTATTCAGCGTACCTACCGCACCATGGAAGTGTTCCTCTGTGCCGCGCTGATTTACCTGATCCTCAACTTTATTATCGTGCAGATCTACGCATGGATTGAGCGCCGCCTGTCACCTCGCCCGCGCCCTGTGACCACCGATCTGCCCCTGCCTACTCCCCCTGTGATAGTCGGAGAGAAATATGACTAATTCCGCGCCCGTTACGCTCTCGATGCGTGATATCCGCAAATCCTTTGGCTCCCTGGAAGTGCTGAAGGGGATCTCCCTCGATGCCCGCAAAGGCGATGTGATTTCCATTCTTGGTGCCAGCGGCTCCGGTAAAAGTACCTTCCTGCGCTGCATTAATCTGCTGGAGATCCCCGACTCCGGGGTGGTCAGCGTGGCGGGTGAAACCATCGAGATGAAGCGCCACGCCCGCGGCCATCAGCTGGCTGCTAATCATAAACAGGTTGAGACGCTGCGCTCGCGCCTCGGCATGGTTTTTCAGGGTTTCAACCTGTGGTCGCATATGACCGTGCTGCAGAACGTCATCGAAGGCCCGCACTTCGTGCTGAAGCGCAGTCGCAAAGAGTGCATCGAGCAGGCGGAGCAGATCCTCGATCGCGTTGGCCTGCTCAATCGTAAAGACTTTTACCCCTCGCAGCTCTCCGGCGGGCAGCAGCAGCGCGTGGCGATTGCCCGGGCGCTGGCGATGGAGCCGGAAGTGATGCTGTTCGATGAACCGACCTCCGCGCTCGACCCGGAGCTGGTCGGCGACGTGCTGAAGGTGATGCGCAGCCTGGCGGAGGAGGGTCGCACCATGCTGGTCGTCACGCATGAGATGGGCTTTGCGCGCAACGTCTCTAATCGCGTGGTGTTTATGCATCAGGGGACGATCGACTGTCAGGATACGCCGGAAGCGATGTTTGGCGCGCAGGGTTCGCCGCGCTTCCAGCAGTTTATTTCCAGCCACCGGGCCAATTGAGATGAATAACATTACCTGGGGCGATGCCCCCCTGCGCTGGCCGGATGTGGCCAGCGTTGCGCGCCATAATGCCACGCTGCAGCTAAGTGAAGCCGCCTGGCAGCGCATCGGCACCGCGCGCGAGATCGTTAATTTGATCGTCACCGAACGGCAGATTGCCTATGGCATCAACACCGGGCTTGGCGCGCTGTGCAACATTATTCTGGAACCCGAGCAGCTGAGCCAGCTGTCGCGCAATACCCTGATGAGCCACGCCTGCGGCGTTGGTGCGGTATTGAGCGACGTGCAGGCTCGGGCGATTATCTGCGCCGCCATTGCCAACTACAGTCACGGCAAATCGGGCGTCTCCCCGCACGTGGTGCAGGGGCTGCTGGCGCTGCTTAACCACCATATTACGCCGCAAATCCCCTCCCAGGGCTCAGTCGGTTATCTGACGCATATGGCTCACGTTGGCCTTGCGCTGATTGGTATCGGCAACGTCAGCTACCGGGGCGAGATTGTTCCGGTAGCGCAGGCACTTCAGTCAGAAGCTCTTCAGCCGCTGTCGCTTGGCGCAAAAGATGGTCTGAGCCTGGTCAACGGCACGCCGTGCATGACCGGGCTCTCCTGCCTCGCGCTGGATGAAGCACAACGGCTGATGGCATGGGCGGACGTGACCGGTGCGATGAGCTTCGAAGCGCTAAGCGGCCAGCTGGACGCGTTTGACCCGGAGATCCTCGCGCTGAAGGGCAGCATCAACGTGCAGCGCGTTGGCGAGCGGCTTAACCGCCTGCTGGCCGGTAGCGCGATTGTGGCGGCGGGCAAGGGCATTCGCACTCAGGATGCGCTGAGCCTGCGCTCGATGCCGCAAATCCACGGCGCCTGCCGCGACCAGTTCGATCACGCCGCAAATCAAATTGAGACCGAGCTGAATGCCGCGACGGATAATCCATTGATCCTCGGCACGCCCGCCAGCTGGCGCGTGGTATCGCAGGCGAATCCGCACGGCGAATCGGTGGCGATGGCCGCCGATCTGCTGGCTATCGCGCTGGCGGAAATGGGCAGCGTGGCTGAGCGCCGCCTCGACCGTCTGATCAATCCGCTGGTCAGCGGACTGCCGGCGTTTCTGGTGGCACAGCCCGGCGTAAACTCCGGCATGATGATTGCGCAGTATGTCGCGGCCTCGCTGTGCGGTGAGAACCGCCAGCTGGCGCAGCCTGCGGTACTGGATAACTTTGTCACATCCGCACTGCAGGAGGACCACCTCAGCATGGGCACCAGCGCTGCGCTGAAGCTGCTTAAGCTGGCAGAGAATGACTGGCAGATTCTGGCAATTGAATATCTGCTGGCGGCGCAGGCGTTAGACTTCCACGATGCCAGCCGGGCGGGGGATGGCACGCGCAGGGCACATGCGCTGCTGCGTGAGCAGGTCGCGACCTGGACTGACGACCGCTGGCTGGCACCGGAGATTGCCAAAGCAGCCCTGCTGATGAAAATGCAGCCGCTAACGGCGTAAGCGTTTAATGTTGTCATCCATGCGCGCCTGCAGGGTACGCAACGTTTCCCCGGTGATTTGGCCGGGGAACATATCGCCAGCCTTCAGCGCAAAGCCTGCTGCCACTTCACAGCACTTCGCAATAATATTCTCCGCCTGCTGCGCACTCAGCTCGGCTTCCTGCTCGGCAAGCGCCTGGAGATGTTCACGGCCAATCTGTAACGCTTCGCCCATTACGTCCATTTGATGATAGCCCCCAGGTCCCTCGCACCAGGTGACATCATAGGCCGGTGCCAGCTGCCACTGTCCGTTGTGCGTCATGGTGTAAGCAAAATTTTTCGGATGATCGTCGCGGTTATTGAACACGATATTGAATACTACGCGCTCAAAAGCCAGGGCTTTCTGGCGTACGTCATTAGTACACAGCTGTGTTGCACGCAGGAAGCTGGTGTAATCCAGCGCGCCCGGTACCTGATAATTGGCCCCGGTGTAGGCCGCAAGGCTCTGCATCGGCACCCGCAATCCGTTCTGGCGGTCAAAGCGTTTTGAGGCAAACGCCGCCTGGCCGTTGGGAAGAGGGAAATAGGCGGTGTCTGGCGTATCGATCTGACACTCGCGCAGGCACTGTGCATACACCGCCTCAATCGCGCACACTTCAGGGTGCTCCTGGCGGGCGGGAAATTTAATCAGCCAGGCTTCCAGTTCTGCAGCGGCGACAGTGGTGAAATGGCCGCTGACCGGATCGCGGTACAGTAGCGCTTTCGGCCTCGCACCCTGAGGCGAACCGCCCATCTGGAGTAGCCGCTGCAGAAATGCGCCACCTTCGCCGTCCAGAACTTCCTGAACCTCCGCCGCCAGCTTCGACAGCGTAATATCCTGCGCCAGGGCAGCGGCTTCCGATTGTGAAGGTTCAAACGACATTGCCCCCATCGCATTGCTGCCGATGTAAGTCAGCCGTTCAAGCGGCCCAATGCGCGCTGCATTCAACCCGCGCTGGCGAAACAGGCGATCCATTAGCAGCATGCCCCAACCGTCGGGCAGCGCATCGTAAACCGGGCCGGGTAAGCCAAGCTGATGCGCGGGGAAATCTCTGCGCAGCCGCGGCCCTTTCAGCGCCAGGTGCAGCGACGAAAGCTCCAGCCCGCGCCGCGCCGCCTCTTCGCTGTATTCAAACATGATCAGCGGGCGACCGGTTAACGCGATCGATGAGACCAGCGTTCCCCACTGCCATCGTTCACCCCAGCCCTCGTAGTAAACATCGACTTTACTGACCATCGGTTGAACTCCTTTTTACGCGCTGGCGCGCGGTACTCTTCTCGTAACGCAGAAGATCGTCGATGCTGTCGATCCGGGGCATAAACAGCGCCTCGAGCTCTTTCGCGCGCCCAAGCACCATCGCCACCCGCACCAGATTTTCAAACCCCACGTTGCGTCCGGCTTCGAGATTCGACACCGTATTGACGCCAATCCCCGCCCGCGACGCGACGTCGGCCTGCGTCATCTGCTGCGTCAGGCGCTCCTTGCGTAGCCGCTCGCACAGCAGCTTAACAATTTCGCCGGGTTTACTAAGGGTTAAATCCATCATAACGATGCTTATCTTTCAAATATGAGGTTAATACCCGTTATTATAGAGTTAATCAGTAAATCTGGCAAAATGATTAAATCCATAATTATGGGGTTTAAAGGTAAAATATCACGGTAATCGATGAAATTATGGAGTTATTCGATAAGTAAAAGCTGTCTTGCAGGTAACGGTGCGATTTATCCGTCTCTAGGGGGTACTTTAATACCTTCTATCACTACTTCCTGGATTTGGTAATTTTCGTCAAGAAGCAGCATGCTCATTTCCATGACCCAACCCGCGTTATCGACAATCTCTTGTTTATTATGGACCGTTTTTTTGTTAGATATCTGCGCCTCAGCGATCGGTGGAGAGTGCGCATGGAACGAAGCAAAACGCTGTCGCTGCTGACAGTCTGTTCACTGTTGACCGCCGCCTGTACGCCGCTGCCGCTTTCTCAGTCTGCCGACCAGTTTTTCTCCGCGCTGGAGCAGGCCCCGGCTCGCATAGCGATCCCGCTCAGCACGCTGCAACAGCTGGACCCGTTGCTATTACGCCCTTCTTCACTTTATCCCGACTTTGACGACTTGCCATTACCGGTATTATCGGCGCTGTACCATTATCAGCAGCGCTGTACCGGGTCACTTCAAGAGGTACCGAGGGCGAGTCGTCAGCTGGCGCTGGCATTGTGTCATGACACGCTGCTTACGGCTGACTGGTTTGCTGCACATCCCGTCTCTCCGCTCGGGGGAAGCAATGCCTGGTACTACTTGCAGCGCCACCCTGAGCAGCGTGCAGCGCTGGAAAGGATGCTACACGTGCGGGAAAGACCGCAGGCGCTGGGAGGCATTGGCCTGCTATCGGATGAGAACCTTGATGCGCTGGCAAGTGGGCAGCGCTGGCTGATGCAGGACGGCACGCTGTGGCGATTACATCATCAACAGTGGCTGCGCTACGCCCCTCAGGTCTGGCAACCGCTGGCAAGACGTGCCGGAATAACATTACTCGCTGCCGGCGGACGCTGTGATATCGCCTTGAGTACGCTTTGCATCATACCAGGCAATGAGAGCAGCGCAGGCTGGCGATCGTTGCTGGCCGGTGCGGCAATCATGGCGTCTTTATCCCTGATCTGGTTTGCCTGGCAGCGGCGGCGTATGCAGCAGCGGCAGCGTTTTATCCTGCAGATGCTGACGCATGAACTGCGCACGCCCATCGCCCGCCTGGGCAACGTGGTGGAAGATTTTCGTCGTGATTTCGATACTCTGCCGCTGCCCGCGCAGTCCGGGTTTGCCGCGCTGGCAGATTGCGCGCAGCGCATGCGGCAGATGGCTGAAGCCAGCCAGCACTATCTGACTGGCGACAGTCGGCGGAAGGTGCTGGAGGCCCCCACCGCGCTGTTACTGAGCGACTGGCTTAGCCATATAGCGGGGGGCTGGCCCGGGCTGACGTTTTGCCTCGCCAGCGATCGCCGGGTCGCGCTGCCACTATATTGGGTCACCCTGTGTCTGAATAACCTGCTGGATAATGCCTTTCGCCACGGACGTGCCCCGGTTCGTCTGAGCGCAGAGTGGGGTAAAGGGCGGCTCACTTTGCGGGTGACGGATGCAGGTTCACTGCAGTCAGCGCGTTTACCCCGCCTGGGTCGGTCTCTTTCAGCGCAGTCCGGGATGGGCCTCGGACTGGCGATTGTCAGGCGCATTATCTGGCGGCTTAAGGGGCGCCTGACGCTCAGCGGGCCACCAACCACCTTTACTCTGGAGCTGCCTTGTGACATGCAATAATTCGCTGTTGCTGATAGAGGACGACCCTGCACTGGGTGAGGGATTGACCTCTTTCCTGCGGCAGGAAGGGTTTATCTGCCACTGGACGCGCGAAACAGCAGCGGTTTCGCACCTTTGGCATCAGGCCGGGCTGGTTATCCTCGACCGGCAGTTATCCGACGGTGACAGCCTGCGCTTTCTCCCGCAATGGCTGGCAAAAAAAGCGCTGCCGGTGATTGTGCTGACCGCCCGCGCCAGCATTACTGACCGGGTTGACGGTCTTGAAGCCGGGGCCCGTGATTATCTGACTAAACCTTTTGCGCATGTCGAACTGCTGGCGCGCATTCGTGCCCAGCTGCGTACGCTGGGCGAGGGGCAGCTGACCGCCGGGGAACTACAGCTTTTTCCGTCAAGGCAGGCTGTGATTTGGCAAAAAAGAGAGATTACCCTGACGGCAACGGAGTTTTCATTGCTGTCAACGCTGGTGCAAATGACCGGGCGGGTGTTTACCCGCGACGAATTGCTGAATCAGGTCTGGGGCTACCAAAGTTTTCCCTCAACCCGCACCGTGGATACCCATATTTTGCAGCTGCGGCAAAAGCTGCCGGATATCGCTATCAGCAGCGTGCGCGGTGTCGGCTATCGTCTGGAAAAAGCGCTGTGATGCGTCCGTTTCTTTCGTTTATCGCCGCGCTGCTTCTGCCCACTGCAACCGCAGCCGTCACGCTGCCCGCCACGCCGCTGACACCGCTCTATCACGCTCTTCTCGCTGAGCGCAGCGATCTGGCATGGCAACAGCTGCTTATCAGCTGGCCTCAGATGAGCAGCGCTGCGCAGCGTGATGCATGGCTACAGGCGCTGGACGCCTTGATCACCGTCCAGTGCGGCAATGACCTGCCGGTAGCAATCCCGGACTGGCTGGATCACCCTTCGTTGTCGCTGATCCAGCGCGATATGCCCCTCAACCGTATTTACCGGGTGCAGCTGAGCGGGAACAGCCCGTCTCGTCAGTTACGCGTCGCGCTGTCCTCCCCGGACGGCAGGGATTTAATGGCGGGAGCTGAGCAAGAATATAACGGCGGTGATGCGTTCAGCATAGAAAGCCAGGACCTGAATAAACCGTTAGCCGCCGGTGTCTATCTGCTGACGGTGCGTTCCGGCAGTGAGGTGTGGCAGCAGCCGCTGGCTTTACAGGGCAGCAACCATCTTAACTGGATACAGCTTCAGCAGGGGAAGGTTGAGCTGCATCCCCCGGCAGTAGCGGTTTCCTGCCCTGCTCCCTGGCTGAAGCAGTCACTGTTAAGGCGCGACAGCTTTATGCAGATAGCGTGGCATCGCAGCGATGACCTCAAGCTGCATAACTGGGCACCGCGTGATGATGCAGAAAATTTATGGGGCACTGCTTCCGTGATCCGCGTGGAGGCGCGTGGCGGGCTCACGCTGCGTTTTGAACACCGCATGGCCGGACCGTTACTCAGGCTGAAAAACTGAGGGCGCGGGCATATTCTGACATTGCCCTGACAATTCGGCTTCCGGCTCAGGCGATACTGCCTCTCTTCATTTCAAGATAAGAGAGATAACGATGATGAAAAATCTGCCCGTATCGCTGTGCCTGGCCCTGTTGCTCTGGGGAATGCTGTCTGGTTTCTCGCGTGCCGCCGATGAAATTACCTTCTGGGACAGCCCGCGTTATGGAGGCAACAGCTTTAACCGCCTGCCGCCGGACAAGGCCTATTTTACTGCATTACGTGGCTACGGTGCCAGCTGGGTACGTTTGTCCTATGACAAATGGCACCCCCAGCAGCGTGACTTTCTGATGGGCGATGCTGATCATTATCGGGGGCTACAGCCTGCGGATCTCAGCACGCTGAAGGCTACGCTAAAAAAAGCACATGATGCAGGCCTCAAAGTGGTCATCTCCCCGCTGAGCCTGCCCGGCATGCGCTGGTCGCAAAATAACGGGGGGAAATTTGATGACCGTCTGTGGCAGGACAAAAGCTACTGGAAGCAGAGTGCGGCTTTCTGGCGCGACCTGGCTGCGGCGCTGAAGGATGTTCCCGGGGTGGCAGCCTATAATCTGATTAACGAGCCCGCACCAGAGAAGCGCGGCGGGCTTGCCGAACACAGCAGCATCGAGGAGATGCAGCGCTGGTACCAACGTCATCAGGGCAGCGCACGCGATTTGCCAGCATTTTATCAGATGCTGATTAGCGCTATCCGCGAAGTAGATCCGCTGACGCCTGTCATGGTAGACGGTGGCTGGTATGGTGCAGCTGATGGATTCAGCTACTGGCCCGCGGCGCTGGACGATACGCGCGTGCTGTACAGTTTTCATATGTATGAACCCTACGCCGCCACCAGTGGGCCAAATCTGAAGCGCAAAAAACCGTACTCGTATCCCGGTATGGTTCCCTTCGGCACGGGGAAAGAGATGTGGAACGCGCAGCGCGTAGCGCAGTATCTGCAACAACCTTTCCTCTGGGCTGCACAACAGCACATTGCAGCCAGCCGGATAGTCGCCGGAGAGTTCGGCTGTATCCGTATGCTGCCCGGATGCCAGCAGTACCTGGAGGATGTGCTGCAGGTACTCGATAAAAAGCAGTCGCACTGGGCCTTTTACAGCTTCCGCGAAGACAGTTGGGACGCCATGGACTACGAACTCGGCAAACGTAAGGTGCCGTGGTCATACTGGCAGGCGATGGAGCAGCATACTGCGGACACTTTACCGCGTCATCCTGGGCCTGAGTTTGAACCTATTCGCCAGCGGCTTGAGCGCGGCAAAGTAAAAAACGGCCTGGAATGAATCCATCAGCCTATCAGGCTTAGGCTGGACGCTGTTCGCCCCCTTCCTGAGTTCTGAGCCATTCCAGTATAACGCTGTGCGGGCTGGCAGGCCGGATGGGATGGGATGACAGCAGATAGTAGCGCGAGCCATCTGCAGTGAAACCGAGCGGGGCGGCTAACACCCCGCTGGCGACATCGTCACAGACCTGATACCAGGAGCCCATCGCCACCCCCAGACCGGCTACGGCAGCCTGCAGGCTAAAGTAGAAGTGATCAAAGGTCTGCCCACTGCCGTCTTTAGTTGGTAATCCTGCAGCGGTAGCCCACTCCTGCCAGGCCGCTGGCCGGGTGCGGGTATGCAGGCGAGGTGCGTTGGACGCGATGTCCGTGGAGGAGAACCAGCCTGACACCTTCTCAGGGCGGCAGACCGGACCGACTTTTTCCCCAAATAGCGTTTCGGCATGGTAATTATCGGGCCAGGGGAAATCATCGCGCCTGATGGCCAGATCGATCCCACTGGTGAAAGAAAATGGCCCTCCGCCGGCAGCCAGATGCACATCAACTCCAGGATACTGAGTCTGAAAGGCCGGCCAGCGGGGTATCAGCCACCGCATCAGCAGTGTGGGTTCGCAAGAAAGCACCAGCCGCTGGGTCTGCCTGGCATTGGCCCGCAGTTCTGCTAAGGCCAGCTGCATTACGCTAAAACCTTCACCCACCGCGCGGGCCAGCTTGCGCCCACTCTCAGTCAGGAATACGCGCCTGCTACGCCGCTCGAATAGGGCAATACCTAACTCATCCTCAAGTAGACGTACGGCCCTGCTAACCGCACCGTGCGTGAGATGCAGCTCCGCAGCAGCACGGCTGAAATTTTCCAACCTGGCCGCCGCTTCAAAACTGCGCAGCGCCAGCAGCGAAGGAAGTCGGGCAGATAATGGTGAGCCAGACTCACAGTTATCGTCAGGAAACATCGTTTTTACCTGCAAACATTAGTTCGTATGCTCCTCATAATTCCAAAAATGAGTTAAACACGACAATGAATGAGTTGCTAGCCGTTATCACCATTACTGTTTTTGCCGTTATCAGCCCGGGTCCCGATTTCGCTATGGTGACGCGTGACAGCCTGATGCTTTCGCGTCGTGCGGGCATACTGACCGCTATTGGTATTGCTCTGGGCGTGCTTGTGCATGTCAGCTATACCCTGCTTGGCGTGGGTCTGTTAATTCATCAGTCACTCTGGCTGTTTAACTTGATTAAACTTGCCGGGGCCATCTATCTCATTTTGCTGGGTGTGAAAATGTTGCGGGCAGTTCCCGGCGAAAATACTGCAGAGCGCAGCATTACGCCTCTTTCAAATTTTGCCGCCTTGCGCACCGGCTTCCTGACCAATGTGCTAAACCCAAAAACAACCCTATTTATCGTCAGCCTGTTCATGCAGGTCGTTAATCCCGAAACCCCGCTCGCAGTGCAGTTAGGTTACGGTCTTTTTATATCTCTGACGCATCTGCTGTGGTTCTCTCTGGTTGCACTCTGCTTTTCAATCGGGATGTTACGCGAGGGTTTGCTCGCTGCAAGACACTGGATTGACAGGACTTTCGGCGGGTTATTAATCGTTTTTGGCATCGCGCTGGCGCTGATGAAACGATCGTAGTGATACCAGGGTTAAATAGCCGCATTTCAGAATGCCGGTTTCCTTCCCGCAGGATGGTGGCCGCACACTGCGCGGCCACAGCCCTCAGAAACCGATGCGCACCCCGAGAGTGCCGCTGAGCGGTGACTCAACATGGTGCCCATTGCGGTACTGTGCTTCGGCATAAACGGAAGCCGCATCACTCAGCGCCAGGCTGGCGCCGCCAGCAAATCTACCGCTGGTACCGGAAAAATCGTTGCTGAAGCTGTTTTTATCATTGATGGTGACATTAGTGTGACCAGTAAACTCCTGCACCAGAGCCGCACCCACGTAAGGGGCGAACCGCATTCCAGCCGCAGAAAATGTGGTGCCCGCGCGCAGGCCTGCTTCACCGCGCACGGAACGAGAGGGTCCAATCGCGGCCGCCATGTCGTTAGACAGCGCAACATTTTTGGATTGGCCATAGTAACCGCTCAGGCGGGCATAGGGTTGTAACCATATGGCCGAGCCAGTTGGTACGGTTATCCCGGCTTCACTGTCCACGCCAAAACCGTATTGCTGCCACTTGCCGTTAACCGGGGTGCCGTCCGCCATGCTGGTAGAGAGACGACTACTGAACCTATTACCCTGTAAGGTCAGGCTGAGGTATGCCCCGTCTGAACTCAGCAGCGAGCCATACAGGCCCATTCCCCAACTGTCCAGATGACTGTTCCCGCCCCGTGCATTTTTCAGCTTTCCGCTGGAGTTTGAAATGAATGCCCCCTTCACAAAGTCGCCCCACGGCGTCTCACTTACGGTATCTGCCCCCAGCTGCATACCTGACTGCACCAGCTTATAGCCTGCATCATTGGCACCGGTGACAGACTCTGTGCCTGACAGGAAGCTACCCCATACACCACTTTCGTGGGGGGCTGAGACGCGGCGGCTCCGCAGGTTTTCCAGCTCGCGATAGAACAAAAATTGCGGTGCAGAGGTCAGATTAATCACCGCATCCGTTGAGGCGCTGGTGCGCGAAGGTTCGGGCCGGCCGGGATTAATCGTACCCGTGCTATCTCCTGCCAGTTCCCAGTCATTACCGTTGCGGATGAGTCCATACTGCCAGGCGCCGATGTCTACAGCGCCGCCTGCCAGCGTGAATGTTGCGTTGCCGCCACCGGTTTCAATCAGCGTTAGCCTGTTTTGCGTAAGCGGATCTTTACCGCTATTTTGGACGCTGACCAGATGTTGGCCCTCGGCCGTTGAGGAGACGAGCAGGCGGTCGCTTTGAGCTGCGGCAACATCGGTCCTGAACTGAAACTGACCCTGACCGCTAAGCTTCTCAACTTTCAGGGTGTTGAACTCTCCTGGTGCGTCGCGGGACAGGACAACGCTGCCATTATCGAGTGTTAACCGGCCGATGGACTCGCTTTCCGTCATCTGCCAGCGGCTACCAGATCGCAGCGACATGTTGATGTTACCCGGAGATATTCTGCCATCCTTTAAAAAGTTACCGCTGAAGGAGGCGTTATTCTGTAGCGACATTTCCAGTGACGAGGGATTTTCGACAATCATATGACCGGACAGCTGCGTGTTATCGACGCTAAGGTTCAGTTGAGTATTGCCTGACAGATCGATCAGGCGACTTCCATCATCACCTCCATAAAGTGTGGTGCCGTCCGCGAGTAGCACCGATACCACTCCTCTTTTCTCCATCGCTCTGACAACCAAGGCATATCCTGAGAGACGATCCTGCCCTCTAATCCCGGTTATCTGCGTATTGCGAAATTCTGCCAGCGTACCCGAGCTTTCACTGGCGTTAATTTTCACCCCGGAGTTCACCCCGGATATTGCGCTGTCCTGAGCATAAATCCGACTGTCGGTACTCCAGATGCCGGACCCGCTCACGACACTGTTGATTAACACCAGCTCACTGTTTTTATAGAGCTGGATGGTAGCAGAAGAGCCTGAATCATCCGGGCGGGAAAGGATCTGGCTGTTAATCAGCGTGGCTTTATTCGTTGTATCACTATATTCGTCGCCCAACGCCAGTGCAGGATAGCCAGCCATTGAATAATTCTCCTCAGCGGTGATGAGTGAGTTCTTCAACAGCGCGTTGCTGCTACCTCTTAACAGGAGGATTTCGCCATTAAAACTACCCTGAAAAGCGACTTTACCGCCGTCCATAAACAGGTCTGCATCTGTTAGTTCAGCGCTTAACAGCTTACCGCCTGGCAACACGGTTAGCTTATCCCCTTTTTGCAGGGTCCAGAACCAGGCCTCATCACCAGCATCGACGATAAAATCCTGCGCATAGCTAAGCGGCGCAGCGATACCCGCGATGAGTAGCGCCGCTAATGACAGGCGCAGTTTAATTGACTGGCAAAAATTTATATTAAATTCCACAGTGTTATCCAGAAGATTGATAAAAATGAGTTGTTATATGACTATCGAAATGAGTTCGAATTTTAGTGTTATTTAATAATTGCTGTCCGAGTGCATTGTACAGAAGATATTGCTGGTGTTTTTAATCCCTAGTTTTTTTAGAGCAGCCTGTTTCTGAGTGCTGATGGTTTTAATGCTTTTGTTCATAAATTGAGAGATTTCAGTCACGGACAGACCTTTGAAAAGATATTCGATAACTGATTTTTCACAGGGAGTCAGAGTCTCAAATGTGCTCATCGTGTGTAAGTTTCCTTTCGAAAGAGAAAGGGAGACAAGAGGATGAACTTTATTCTCTCTGAAGACATTTCGTTTTCTAACAGCACTTATTATTTTTTCAGAGAAATCATAAGTTTTTGTTGATTTACTTAAATATGCACACGCACCTGAGCTCATGTAATCTATGGCCTTCTTATCGCTAAATGATGAGGTGAGTATAATGACGGGAACAGAGAGTCTTGCCTCTGCCAGACGTGCCACTATTTTAATCTCACTGCCACTGAAGTCATCTTCATCAATAATAATAAGATCCCACCTCGTTGGTTTATTAAAGACGTTTGAAATGTACTCATTTCCATAAAAAACATCTGTAATCAAAACGTCATCATATTCAGAAAGCAATTTCGATAAAGCAAACCCGAACAGGCTGCACTTTGTTATCAGTACCGCTTTAAGGGCTTTATGGTCGTTTCTATGAAAGCTGTTACCCTGCATTCTGAATAAGTTCATATCATCTACCTCGAAATACTGGCTGTGTTTGAGTGTGTACAAATGGATGCTATTTTGAGCAGTAAATATCCGTCATCTATTTTGAGTAAATGTTAATCAGTGAGGTTGGGCAGTTAATTAATCTGGACACCTATTTAAAATAATGCACAAAATAAAAAAACCACTTTAACGATATTTATGGGTTAAATCCTAAAGGGAGATTTATGTCAGTGCAATGGGTAGGGCGTTATCTAACAGCTAAGTCACCATGGTGATTTTTACTATAATTTAATCAGCATGTTAGGGTTAATCTGTCACGGTAACACTGAGGTGTGACATCTGTGACAGCCTAAAAGAGTGCAGCTAAGCGGAAGTTATGTATGTGTTATAATGTAGAAAATATGATCTACCTCATTTTATTATTCTCCTCACGGATTGCAGAGGACCATTAAAATTGAAAGTTAAATACCATCCTGATACAGGCCGCCTGATATGTGGCCGAAATGAAACGTTGCTGGGCAAACAGACGAAGATCTGTATGGATTTTTTTATCGAACAGACTGGAAGCACCGTTACTAAGGAACAACTCCATCAGTCATGCTGGGTAAAACATGGACGCGTCGTGTCTGACAGTACTGTCAGGCAGACACTCCACAGGTTACGCAAGACGTTCAGGGATATCGGTATTGAGGAGGACGTTTTTGTCACACACGGTAGAAACCAGTATTACTTTTTAGTTAATTTCATCGAGGTGGTTACTGAACCCGATGTGCTGGCTGGCTTAGATGTAGTCAGAGAAGATCACAGTCTCAAAAAAATCCCGCAACAGCCTGCTATTTCACTGGTGAAAAAAAAGCGAAATCCGAACCGTACGTACTTAAAATTATTACTTATTTTATTAGTCCTGATAATGTCAACTACAGCTGGAATGGCAATGCGGGTGATGTTTTTTTTCCATCCCATCAGTTATGAACTCCACCATAGAAGTAATGAAAGGGATTATTATTTTCCCTCTACATTTTTGGAAGATAGGTCTGCATCCGCAAAGCTGGCCGAATATTGGGTTAATTATCAGTTACCCGATCTGAACACCAGCAGGCATATCTACGTGAATGCTGTGAGGAGCAATATGGTGAGTATGATTGTCTGCAGTAATAAAATTGAAGATCTGCAAAGTACCTGCCAGAGCCTTAATGTCATCGGTAAGAGGCGGAAATGAAAAAATTTTATATTTTATGCGGTTTTTTTCTGATGACTGGATGGTTTAGTGTTCCTGTTATAATGAGATATACCTCTGGCGGCTGCGTTTCCTATACAACCCTAATCTATGATGAGCCTGCGAGAACAATCGTTAGTAGCGCCCGTTGGGATATGACAGCGGGTGGAGAACACTTATTTTACTCATCTGCGATTAATGATAATCCCCTGAACGGCGAGGGCAGGGGATTTGTTTCAGAACGGACGATAAATGCGCAATTTCGCTATCACGCTGACTCGATGACAGTACGCACTGTCAGCGCATTCAGAATAGCAGGCCCGGAAACATCCGACCCCGAATATGGCCGATATATAGACCCTCCGGCTGAGCAGGGATTCTCGGCAAGAGTGTATACATATTATGCCGGAGGACGGATCATGATGGGCTTCAGGAATTTACCGATCTCCGTATGCCGTAATTAAACGCCATAGCGTTCTGCTAAAGCGCCCGGGGAGCCGAGCTGGAAAATTACTCATTGAGTCAGGTTTAGATACATATCCAGGCCCGTCAGGCGAAAACCAGCTTGTTCATATAGCCTGATAGCCCGCTTATTATGAGGCGCGACGCGGAGTTCAAGTTCTTCGACGCCTGCAGCCCGCAGCTCATGAATTAACGCCTGTATGATCTCCTTTCCCATCCCCTGTCCCTGATGAGATGGCAGGAGCATCACATCCAGTAAAAACGCTGAGCGCTCCTCGAGGCTGTACCAAAGATAGCCTACGGCATGATGGTCGCGCTCATAAATGCGAATAAACTGCAGGGGCGTATTGATCCCCTGTGGTAATGCGTTATGTATTGCCTCAGCAGCCTCTTGCTCTGCTCTATCCCTTGTGTAATCGAAACTTTTCATTAAATCGATAACATAATCGGCGTGAGACAAAGCCTGCCATTGCTCAAGCTCTGTTTCATTTATCGGGCGTAAAACTCCTGAAGTCATTGTCATCTCTTCCTGAATGCCATTACCTGCGCGGTTTGGCCGATGTGATTAATTTTTCCATGATAGCAGACCCTTTCCCGAAGAAAAGGAGAGGGCCTGCGTGCTTCGTGGATGCGTCTGATACCCGGAACCACCAACTGATGTCAAAATGTAAATATCACAACCCTATTGCGGTATCAGTAAACAGGGTTATTTTCAGGTCCTGATGAACCCGAGAGTTGGTTACTGGAAAATTTTTCAGCTGCTAAATCTGGCCAATTGCCAAGGAGATTTCGTGAAGGTATCTTCATTCATCGTGAAAAACTCCGGACCGTGTGCCATCATCAGTCGTGTCGTCAGCGGATAAAACACCTGGAACAACGACAATAAAACGGACATTTGAAATTAGCCAGATCCGGACATCTCAATTTAGCTACTACACTATATGTTGAGGCTAGTTTTAAATGTCCGGGTTTTAGCTAAATTGAAATGTCCGTCAGGTCTTGCCGAATATATCCTGGCTGCGGGTCTGTAAGTCAGCAAGTGCTTCAAGCAAATCAGTTTCATTCAGGA